>WNFR01000060.1_pt1 | contig 96863 bp, 94 predicted proteins | sample 5400221 | NCBI WGS metagenome assembly WNFR01 (sample SAMN13153357, study PRJNA577476) | soil metagenome | isolation source: 40 cm soil under Madrone tree | place: USA:California | collected 2016-06-14
CTTCTGGCCTTGCGTTGGGACTGCATTGACTTCAAGCGGCAGATGCTGACCGTCGAAGGTGGAACTGCCAAGAGTCGCCAAACTCGTCACGTTTGCCTGAATGAGGAGGCAACTCGTGTGCTGAACTGTTGGCGCGATCAGGCAAATGGCGGAAAACGTGTCTTTGAAACCAGAACCAGCTTCAAGTCGGCGTGGGTGAAGCTCCTCAAACGCGCCGAGATTGCGAAGTTCCGCTGGCACGACCTCCGTCATCACTTTGCCTCGCGGCTGGTGCAGGCTGGTGTACCGCTCAATACGGTTCGAGATCTGCTCGGTCACAGCTCGGTGGCGATGTCGTTGCGATACGCTCACTTGGCACCCGACCAGAGGCGCGAGGCGGTCGCCAAGCTCAATGTGAAGCCACTTCTCGCGCTTACCATGCGCTTACAGTGGAATCAGGGATCCCACAGCGACTTTCTATCCCATTGATTTTATTGGTGGTGAGAGAGGCGCGCGAAATCGACTTATAAGTAGTTGAAGCATATCGAAATTGCGTCAATCGACCTACCACACCTGCCCCAAGAATTGCCCCCCGCTGGAGCACGCCTGAACTGGCCGAGATCAGCGGCGTCCCCGGTCGGACCGCCTGCAGCCCGATGCGGTCAATGCCTGGACTCGACCCTCTGCTGGCGACCGCGAACGTCAGCTAACCGGCATTGGGATCCTGTGAGAAAAGCGGCATAAGACACGTCCAACACAAAAATTGCGCTCTCGACGCGAATGTAGTACATTGTAATACATGAGCACTTTGACGCTACGTGTGCCGGATGACTTGGACAAGGCCCTTGAACGCCAAAGTGCCGCGCTGGGAATCTCCAAGAGTGATCTTGCGCGAGAGGCGCTGAAGCGCTACCTGCGAGTCGCAGAATTTCGCACATTGCGCACCAGGTTGGTCGCTCGCGCGCAGGCTGATGGGATCAACACCGATGACGATGTCTTCGAAGTCTTAAAGAAGAAGTGAGGATTGCGCTTGATTCTTCGGTGCTGATCGCGGCTCACATCAGCCGCGCAGGCGTGTGCGCCGAGTTGCTGGAAGATCTGCTTTTGCATCATGAGTTGGTGACTTCCGAGTTCATACTTGAGGAACTGGGACGAAAGCTGTTGGAGAAATTCAGCTTTCCCAAGCGTGAGACGGATCAGGTCGCCGCGTTTCTGCGCCGCGTGGCCGTGGTTGTCGTACCCGCCGATATGCCGTCAGACGTGTGCAGGGATCCCACGGATATACCGGTCTTGGGCACCGCAGTCGGCGGCGAGTGCGCGCTGCTAGTCAGCGTCGATCGTGATCTGCTCGACATGCAACGAATCAATGAGATCCCAATCATTCGTCCAGGGGAGTATTGGCGGCGCACCACCGAGGGCCGTTGAGCTGCGGCTGATGACCACTGCTGCCGGTGGCCAGTGGCGGCTTTGCTAACGCGAAGCCGAAAGATACAAATCCAGCGAAGGAGCGTGGTGCAAATGAATGATGGATCTCAACGGGGCCTGGATAAAGTACGCTTACTTGCCTGCTTGATCCTACTAAACCCAATCTGGCCTTTTGCGGCGAGTGCTGCGGAGAGCAAACCGGAAACCTACTTAATCGAGTATCGAGCGTTCCGACCCAGTCTTTATTTTACGGGAAATGAGGGCCCCGAGATCGCGACCTTCACCGCCGTCCAGTCTGAACCCGAGTGGAGGAAGCTCTGGGCGGCGCTAGAGCCTCGGCTGCGAGGAGATATGCGTCAGAATGCCCCGCATCCCTTTCCGCGCATCGACTTCACTCGAAAGACGCTGCTCGTCGCGGCCCTCGGGACTAAACCTACCGGCGGCTACTCTCTGTCTGTCGAATCCATAACAGAGAGCCCCACAAGCATCACGGCCAAACTTGTCGCGCTCAATCCCGGAAAAGGTTGCGGCGACAAGATTTATGGTTTGACTCTGATCACGACTCACCCAATCGTTTTGCTCTTGATCGCTAAAACTTCAAAGCCGGTGCAGTTCGAAACCATGCAGGTCGAACCAGCTTGCGACTAGCTACAGCATCGAGCATTACGTCCTAGAGCAGAGCCTACAGCAAGCCGCGAACGGCAGGTAACAGGCGATGATTTTCGCACCCTGAACTACCGCTGTTGGCCGGTCGCTGCCCGTCGCCGACCCTGCGGCCCGGAGGCTCGTATCGGACCCCGCCGTGCCTGTCGCGAGCGGCCGAGGTATCCGGCCTCCGGAGGTCACCTGAGCGACCTCGCGGCGGCGAAAATCATCGGGTTCAATCGCACTCCCGCGTGGATGACTCGCGGTATCCCTGCGGCCATCAATAACTTGCAATCCTCGGCAGCAGTGTGGCGATTTTCGACGTGCTGCGAAAACCTATGTGCAAACATCGGCTTGACGCGGCAACGGTGCCGCGCCCTTTTGTCTTGCCGTACACCTCATCGCGACTTTTGCGGTCGAGGTGCTCGCGATTCGAGCGCGCGTGCGCCGAGGACAACTCGAGCGATTCCTCGCCAAACTTGGCATCAGGTTCGACACGAATTCCGGCGATACTCACTTGGTTTCCGGATCCCATTTCCTGCGCAGATGGGACAACGCTTGCATGGCAATATCCGAAGCGTTCCGAGGCTGAGACGTTGGCTTGGCCGCGCTGGCATCGACAGCGGGTTACTAAGATTCTTGTCTGAAGCAAGCATGGATTGGGAGCCGGACAGAGAGCGGTTGGGCACAAACTGCCCCGCACTGGCTCGCTCGATGAGCCGATTGAGTAGTCCGAGGGGATGTCTGACGACCCTGTGGGCAATCATTGCGCCCAGTTCGTCGAGTAACGCTTGCCTGTGTTCGCGAGGGCACCGCGCAATCAACTTTTGCGCCGACGCCAAACGGCTGCCCGTCAAGCAATCCGGATATCGGACTTCCGCCAAATCACCCACCACTACAACAGAATCCGGTTTGGAAGGCGGTGTCGTAGTTGTAGTTTTATTGAGTATGGATTGATCGAGTCTGGAAGTATTCAGAGTATGAGTTATATCGACGCCTTTACCGTCGACGGTTGAACCGCCGACGGCCGATCCACCGACCGATAAGGCGTCGATGGTGGATATGGGCGATGTTGGCCTGAAGGCGTAGTCCCAGATCCAGCGACCGTCGGCACCGCGCCGCCGGGTACGCGTCAGATATGCCGCTCGCTCAAGCTCGCGGAGAAAGCGCCGGGCCTTGTCGCGGCCCACATGTCCGAAGCCCGATTTGAGCAAGTGGGGCAATGCACTCGCGCGGATCTCCCAGCCCTCAGGCCTCGCGAGCAGCCACGCGGCGAAGCCGCGTGTGTCGAATCCGAGGCGCGCATCGTTGATGAGCGACGTCGGGACGGCTTCCCAGCGGCCGGCGCTTTTGTCGACGCGAAGTATGGAGTACTCAGTCGTAGTTCTATTCGTCACACGTGACCGACCCGTCACGAGCGGTTTTCTGCGTCACTCGACTGATACGCAAAATTTGTGCAGCCTCGCCGATTGCAAATCGAAGCTGCGGCAACGGTAAATCACCCGGCAGGTTCCTTCTTCACGTAATCGCCCGTGTATTCGTGTTAATACGAAGTCAGTTAAATAAACCGGCGAAAGACCGTTTACAAGCTGCGGGGGGAAATAAATTGGCCGATCTACGGCCCAACGCGACCAACAACGCTGATTCCGGCAGCGTGAGTTTGGCAGACGTTTTGCGGCTGACATTGAGCCGTTTCGGTTCAAAGCGTAAGATTGAAGAATGATCGACTGGACTACCTGCACTGCTGTTGAACGCGACGCTGATCGTGTCAGCGGCGCATGGGTGTTTCGCGGCACGCGCGTCCCGGTGGCCGCGTTGTTCGAGAATATTGAAGGCGGCGCGACGGTGCAGGAATTTCTGGAATGGTTTCCGGGTGTTACCGCACAACAAACCCGCAGCGTCCTGGAACATGCCACTCGGTCTCTGGAAGTGGCGTGAGTGCGGATCCTGTTCGATCAGGGTACGCCGGTTCCACTCCGCAGCCATCTTTCCTCGCACGAAGTCGCTACGGCATACGAACTACACTGGTCAACGTTGACGAACGGCGACTTACTTCTGCAGGCGGAAGCCGCGGGCTTTGATCTATTGGTGACCACCGACCAGAATCTGCGGTATCAGCAAAATCTCGCTGCGCGTCGCATCGCGGTAGTTGTGCTCTCAAGTACGAGTTGGCCGCGGATTCAAAAAGCAATTGCGAACGTCGTGGATGCAATTACCCGCGCACGGCCAGGAGTCTACATCGAGGTGACTGTTCCGTAGTGGAAGTCACGCAGCCTTTGCGTGGCTTGCCGCTGACTTGAGCTTCTCCAAGAAATCCGACCACGCCTGCATCATGCGACGCCGTTCCGGCAGGTGTTCTGCATAGTTGTACGCCGCGCGCACCGCGTCCATCTCCCCGTGTGCCAGCTGCCGCTCGATGGCATCGCGATTCCAGCCCTGCTCGTTGAGCAACGTCGACGCCATGCTGCGGAAACCGTGGCCGGTGATTTCATCTTTTGCGTATCCCAGGCGGCGCAGCGCCGCATTCACGGTATTGTCACTGATCGGCCGTAATCGGCTTCGCACGCTGGGGAACACCAGCTGAATCCGTCCCGTCAGCGGTTGCAGCTCGCGCAAGATCGCGATCGCCTGCGTCGACAGCGGCACGATGTGCTGCTCGCGCATCTTCATCCGCGCTGCCGGTATTCGCCACTCGGCTTTCTCCAAATCAAATTCCATCCATTCGGCTTTGCGCAGCTCGCCCGGGCGCGTGAACACCAGGGGTGCGAGCCGCAACGCACAGCGGGTCACGAACGTGCCTTGATAGTCGTCGATGGCGCGCATCAAGGCGCCCACCGCTTTGGGTTCGGTGATCGACGGCAAATGGACCACGGACCGCGGCGCCAAAGCGCCGGCCAGGTCCCGGGTCGGATCTCGATCCGCGCGTCCCGTTGCGATGGCATAACGAAACACCCGGCCGCAATCCTGCAGCGCCCGGCGCGCCGTCTCGTCCGCTCCACGCGACGCGATCCGCCGCAAGACCGACAACACTTCCGGTGCCGTGATGTCGCGAATGGGCCGCGCCCCGAGCCACGGGACCAGATCGTTTTCGAGCCGGCCCAAGACCTTACTCGCGTGGGTCTCCACCCATTTGGGCGAGAAGAGGCCGAACCATTCCTTGGCGACCGCAGCGAAGGTATTTTCGGTGCGTTCGATCAGAGCGACCTTTTCGGCGCGGCGCTGCTGGCCGGGGTCCAGGCCGGCGGCTACGTGTTTTCGGGCCCGCTCGCGTCGTTCCCTGGCTTCCGCCAGCCCGACGTCGGGATAAACGCCGAGCGAGACACGCCGCTCCTTGCCGGCCATCCGATACTTGAAGCGCCACCATTTGCCGCCCGCGGGAGCGATTTCCAGGTACATGCCGCGGCCGTCGGAAAGTCGCCGCGGTTTCGCACTCGGCTTTGCGTTCTCGATCAGTAGCTTAGTCAGCAATTGGGGGCAACTCCATTTGCAGGGTCGAAATCGTGGGGGCAACTCGGCACTTTTCTGGCGCGTCTGGGGGCAACTATCGGCAAAGTTGCCCCCCCAGTTGCCCCCGGCTGTCAAGTGCAGAGAATTTCCCGACTTCCGCGCCTATCCTGAATTTTTTCTATTTATATTTAGCGACTTGTGCGTATTCGGGCGTGACCCAGCGGGTCCGGGCGAAGTCAGGATAAGAGGATTTGGTGGTGAGAGAGGGACTCGAACCCTCGACCTCGGCATTATGAGTGCCACGCTCTAACCAGCTGAGCTACCTCACCACGAAGAGCGGCGGATTGTCCGGAGCCGGCGCGCCTCTGTCAAGCCGTGTTTCCGATCCACCGCTGAAAAATCAATAGGTTATGGATTTTCTGGCTCAATTCTCCAGTTTTCCAGCTTGCCGATCGACTAGCGTCGGAATAAGGTATTACTTTATCTCGTAAGAATTGAAGCTCATGCGTGTCACCAGCAAAGGCCAAGTCACGATTCCCGTCGAAATCCGAGACCAATTCGGCATTCAGCCGAACACCGAGGTGCGCTTTATCGTGCGAGATGAGGTCGTGATTTTGGAAAAAGCACCGGGCCGAGGTTCGATGAAACGGCCGGCACGGGGCGAAGCCCTCGTCAAACGCCTGCGCCAGCGCGCGCGCCGCGTGACCCCGTTGGCCATGACCACAGACGAGTTGATGGCTCTCACTCGCGGCGAGTGAGGCTGCGTCGAGGAATTCTCGCGTGGCGACCGTGCTTGTCGACACGAATATCTTCCTTGATCTGCTGACGCGTGACCCAGAATGGGAGGCGCGTTCGACGGCAGCACTTGCTTCCGTCGCGGAGTATGCACCGCTTGTCATCAATCCGATCATCTACGCAGAGCTTTCGGTACACATGGCGAAGATCGAAGAACTCGATCAATTTCTCGGAACTGATTTTCGACGGGACGCCTTGCCGTACGCGGCCGCCTTCGTTGCCGGCAAGGCGTTTCGCGCATATCGACGCCTCGGAGGCGTGAAGACCGCCCCGCTGCCGGACTTCTATATCGGCGCTCATGCGGCAGTCATGGGGATGCACGTCCTCACACGAGACACCCGTCGTTATGCGGCGTATTTCCCCTCGCTGAAGATCCTAACCCCTTGATGTCGGGTGTTCGACGGGGCCTCGCCACGCCTACACGTTGAACCGGAAGTGCATCACGTCGCCCTCGCGGACGAGGTATTCCTTTCCTTCGAGGCGCAGTTTCCCGGCCTCCTTCGCCCCCGCCTCGCCCTTGTGCGCGATGAAGTCGTCGTAGGCGATGACTTCGGCACGAATGAATCCATGTTCGAAGTCGGTATGAATCACTCCCGCCGCCTGCGGCGCCGTCGACCCCGCGCGAATGGTCCAGGCCCGCACTTCTTTGACGCCGGCGGTGAAGTAGGTCTGCAGTCCCAGCAAGGCATAGCCGCCGCGGATCACGCGATTGAGACCGGGTTCGTCCAATTTCAATTCCTTCAAGAAATCGGCGCGGTCCGCCTCCTCGAGCTGCGAAATCTCGGCTTCGATGGCCGCGCACACCGGCACCACCACCGAACCCTCCGCCTTCGCCAGCGCGCGCACGCGGTCGAGGCGCGGATTGTCGGTGAAGCCCGTCTCATCGACATTGGCCACGTACATCACCGGCTTGTCGGTCAACAGATGATAGTCCTTGAGCAACGCCTTCTCGTTGGCGTCCAGGCCCATCGCGCGCACCGGCTTCGCGAGGTTCAGCTGAGCGCGCACCCGCTCCAGCAAATCGCGCGACCTGATCGCATCCTTGTCCGCGGTCTTCGCCGCCTTCACCGCCTTCTGATACGCGCGGTCGATGCTGTCGAGGTCAGCGAGCGCGAGCTCGGTGTTGATGACCTCGATGTCGTTCGCCGGATCGATCTTGCCGGCCACGTGGATGATATCGTCGTTCTCGAAACATCGAACCACGTGCGCGATCGCATCGACTTCGCGGATGTGGGCCAGAAACTTGTTGCCCAGCCCCTCGCCCTTCGAGGCGCCCGCCACCAGACCCGCGATGTCGACAAACTCCACGGTCGTGGGCAGGATGCGCTCCGGATGCACGATCTTCGCCAGCTTTTCCAGGCGGGGATCCGGCACCGGCACCACACCCACGTTCGGGTCGATGGTGCAGAACGGATAATTCTCGGCCGCGATCTGGGCGCGCGTCAGCGCGTTGAACAACGTGGATTTGCCCACGTTGGGCAAACCGACGATTCCACAACGAATAGGCATCAGGTTTTTCCCGCGCGGCTGTGCAACTTGGTCATCGCGCGTTCCGCGCCCTGCTCGAGTATCAGCGGTACCGAGTCCGCCGCTGTGTTCACGGCTTCCAAAATCAACTCTTCCTCGACGCGCGGCGCGCGCGTCAGAACGTAGTCGATCACGTCAGCCTTGTTGCCGGGATGGCCGATTCCGAGCCGCAGCCGCCAGAAATTCTCGCCGATATGCGCGATGCTGTCGCGCAGGCCATTGTGCCCGCCGTGCCCGCCGCCATGCTTCAGCCGCACGTTGCCCACCGGTAGATCCAGTTCATCATGTGCCACCAGGATGTCTTCCGGCACGATCTTATAGAAATCGCTGACCTGCCGGACCGACAAGCCGCTGCGGTTCATATAGGTCGTCGGCTTCAACAAGATGAGCTCCTGACCCTCGATGGTGACCCGCGCAGTCTCGCCGGAATACTTGCGGTAATCCCGGAATTCCCCGCCGTGCCGCCGCGCAAGCAGATCCACGAACCAGAATCCGACGTTATGCCGGGTGACCTGGTGTTCGGGACCCGGATTGCCGAGACCGACGATAATGCGCAATGGTAATCCAGCCATCGTGGACTCACCCGACTCTCAAGGCTTAGATAAGTAGGGGCCGCCCCGCGGACGGCCCTACTCGCAGCAGCGCTTTGGGAACTACTTCTTGGCGTCTTTCTTCGCAGGTTCCTTCTTGACTTCCGCCTTCGCGGGCTCCGCCTTCTTCGCAGCATCGGCGCCGGCCGCCGCCGCCGCAGGCGCTGCAGCCGCCGCACCCTCCGCCGCCGTCGCGGCCACCGCAGTGGGCTCCGGCTCTTCCGCACGCGGACTGTGAATCGCCACGACCGCGGCGTCTTCCTTCGCGAGCGCCACCAGTTCCACGCCCGGCGGAATCTTCAGCTGCGACATGTGGATGCTCTCGTTGAGCGACAAGCCAGACAGATCGACCTCGATGAATTCCGGCAGATCCTTTGGCAGGCAGGTCACTTCCAATTCCGTGCGCATGTGCGACACCAGACCGCCCTGCGTCTTGACGCCCGGCGAGACCGCCGCGCCGACGAAATGCAGTGGAATGCTGATGCGGATCTTCTGGTTGTCTTCGACGCGCTGAAAATCGACGTGCACGATCGCATTCTTGAAGGGATGCCGTTGCACGTCCTTCAAAATCGCGGCCTGGGTCTGATCCCCGACCTTCAGGCTCAATATCGTCGAATAGAAGCGTTCATTGTCGAGCATGATCAGGAGCTTTTGATGGCTCAAGGTCAATGCCCTCGCTTCGGAATGCCCGCCGTAGAGGATTGCCGGTACTTTTCCGTCGTGACGCAGGCGGCGGCTCGCACCTTTGCCTTGCGTCTCGCGGAACTCGGCAACGAGTTCGAATGAGGTTTTCATAATCATCTCCAGTTACATCACAAACACGGCATCCCCGCACCGCGACCAGTTTGCGGAGCTGCCGACCAATTCAATCTACATACAGGGAGCTGACCGACTCTTCGTCGCTGATGCGCCGTATCGTCTCCGCGAGCAGCCCTGCAACGCTCAACTGCCGGATGCGCGTACACGCCTTGCCGGCATCCGATAACGGAATCGTGTCCGTCACCACCAATTCATCCAGCACCGACTTCGAAATGCGCTCGATCGCGTTGCCCGACAGCACGGCATGGGTGATGTAGGCGACCACGCGGGTCGCCCCCTCGTCCTTGAGCGCCTGCGCCGCCTGGCACAGCGTGCCTGCGGTGTCCACCATGTCGTCGACCAGCATGCAGCTCTTGCCTTCGACCTCGCCGATGATGTTCATCACTTTCGACTCGTTCGGCCGCGGCCGGCGCTTGTCGATGATGGCGAGCTCGGCATCGTCGAGGCGCTTGGCCAGCGCCCTCGCGCGCACCACTCCGCCCACGTCCGGCGACACCACGATCATCTTCTCGTCCTTCTCCTTCTGCTTCCAGGCGTCGCCCAGCAGCACCGGCGACGCGTACACGTTGTCGACCGGTATGTCGAAGAAACCCTGGATCTGGTCCGCATGCAGATCCACCGTCAGCAGCCGGTCGACGCCCGCGCGTGCAATCATGTTCGCGACCAGCTTGGCGGCAATGGCAACTCGCGTCGCGCGCGGCCGCCGATCCTGGCGCGCGTACCCGAAGTACGGCACCACGGCCGTGATGCGCTTCGCCGAGGCGCGCCGCAGCGCATCGGTCATCATCAACAATTCCATCAAATTGTCGTTCGCCGGCGGACATGTGGGCTGCACGATGAACACATCGCGGCCGCGCACGTTCTCCATCAATTCGGCGTTCACCTCGCCGTCGCTGAACCGGCCCACGTTGGCCCGTCCCATCGGCACATGAAGGTGGCGGGTGATCTCATGCGCCAACGCCGGATTCGCGTTGCCCGCGAACACCGAGATGGGTGAAGATTCAAAATCGTTACTTCGCGACATAGCAACAACCAGCCAGACACTCACGCACAGTTGGCTGGGGTGGAAGGATTATTCGGCCCTGCGGGCCTCACCCCTCCGGGGCCGCCCTTCGGGCGTTATCCTTCCCCTGCCAACACATCCTAGAACCACTTCCAGTCGACGAATCGTCCCCACCGCAAAAATTTGGCTGGGGTGGAAGGATTCGAACCTCCGTATGGCGGGATCAAAACCCGCTGCCTTACCGCTTGGCGACACCCCAACTCGGAAATCAACCCAGCGACCCTCGCCGGCCGCGCCTCGTCGACCGCGCGCCGGCGGCCCCGCTCAAGCAGCCGATGCCCTTTCGAGCAGGGGCGAGTCGTTCAATCCACGCACCAAAAAAGCATCCGACGCCGGCGGCAGCTTACGCACTATCTCGCGGCCGCGGTCCATCGATTCGATACCGACGAAAACGCACGCACCGGTGCCTGTCAGCCGCGCATGCCCATAGAACGACAGCCAATCGAGCGCGCGCGCTACCTCCGGGTATCTGCGCCGCACCACATTGAGGCAATCGTTCCTACCACCGGACGCCAGGAAACCGTGAATTGTGATGGGCGGGGAATTTCTTGTCAATTCAGGATCCTGGAATACCTGCGCCGTACTTACGAACACATTCGGCTTCAGAATCAGGTAGTTATCCTCTGGCGGGGCAAACGGCGGATGGAGCGGCGTGAGTCTTTCACCCACGCCCTCCGCCCAGGCGGCACGCCCGTACACGAACACCGGCACATCGGCACCCAATGTCAGGCCAAGCGCCGCAAGCCGGGCGGCGGTCCAATCGACGCCCCACAGGCGGTTCAGCGCCACCAAACAGGTGGCGGCATCGGAACTGCCGCCGCCCAAACCCGCGCCCATCGGAATGCGCTTGACCACATCGATGTCCGCGCCCAAGTGGCACTTTGCCGCGGTTTGCAGGGCGCGTGCGGCGCGCACGCACAAATCGGAGTCTTCCGAAACGCCGTCGGCGCCGCGCAGGCGTCTGATACCGCCGTCCAATCGAACCCGGACGAAAATGTCGTCGCATAGATCGACGAACTGAAAGCAGGTCTGCAGCTCGTGATATCCATCCGGCCGGCGGCCGAGGATATGTAAAAAAAGATTGAGCTTGGCCGGCGCCGGCCACGGCGGTTCGCCATGCACGACCGTCCGCGTCGCTCCACCCGCGCTCACCGCAGACCGTCCCAATGATCCAGGGCAATCCGGACACGCACGGCATCGCGAACCAGCACCATGCGCGCCGGCATCCAATCTCCGCCCACCACCATGTATTTGTCGTACGTCAGGGTCCACCCCGCCTGGATCAACTGCGCCGCGCGATCCTGGTCATTGCGCGTCAAATCGAATGCGCTGCCCGGGTCCGGCACGCCCAACAACCAGTAGCGCAGGTTATTCAACGGCAACTCGAATCCCAAGCGCTCCTGCAGCTGCGCCAGCACGGCGTCGCTCGGCGGCGCCCCGTTCAAAGAGAGGCCGGCCGGTGTCTGCCTGAGTACCAGCGCACCCACCCCCAAGGGTCCGGCGAGGTGGAGTTCGGCAGCTTCCCCGCGCTGCTGCCAATCCAAACTTGCCTGCCAGCCCTGGGTGCCCACTGCCACGGCGGCACGCCCGGCGAGTTGCCAGCTGTCCGCGTGCTGCAGATCGGCCGACCGCTGATCCCACGGCACGGTCGACGGAGGCCGCGTCGGGCGCACGGTCACGCAGGCGCATAGGAAGCCGCAACAGAGGAACACCGCCCACAGAGGTCGCATGACGTTCAGTTCGAGTTCGAGTTCGAGTTCGACGCGTGCAGACGCACACGGGTGGCATTGACGAGATGGTTATCGGATCCTGCCTTGTTCGCGTCGGACCAGATGCGTTCCGCATCCGGCCGCCGGCCGAGCTGCCACAACACCTCGCCGAGATGGGCGGCCACGTCGCCGTCGCGGTCATCCGCATAGGCAGCGTTCAAGTACGACAAAGCCTGCTCGCTGTACCCCTGCCTGAAAAGGACCCAGCCCAGACTATCCAAAATGGACGCATTCTTGGGAGCCGCCGCGTGCGCTCGCTCGATGAGCCGTCGTGCAACCGGCAGCTGTCGGCGGTTGTCGGCCAATGTATATCCATAGGCATTGAGCGCCGCCGGATCGGTTGGGCGCAGTGCCGCGACAATTTTCAGCTCGCGCAACGCGGCCGCAACCTGCCCGTGTTCTTCCGACAGCGATGCCTTCGCGTATCGCAATTCCACGCTGTCCGGATATTCAGCTTCCGCCCGGGCCAATACGGCGATGGCCTTCGTCAGATCGCCCGATTCCGCATCGATGCGTGCGCGTGCAACGAGAATCTCCGGGGCGCGCTGCGGTGCCTCCGCAACCAGGCGATCGAGCAGCTCGTCCGCGGCCGGCGCCGCACCATGCGTCTTTAAAATGGCCGCGGCGCGCAGCAGCGCGGGCACTGCGTTATCACCGGTCTGCACCTCTGCGTACAAGCGCAGTGCACGTTCCAGGTCCTGGTGCCGCTCGGCAATCATTCCCAGGTAGAAGAGCGCGTCGTCCAAATACTTGCCCGTGGTTATCAGTTCCGCGAATCGCGCGCTCGCTTCGTCCAGCCTGCCGTCTTGGTAGTCCACGAGACCGAGCAGCCGTAGTGCGAGCGGCCCGGAATCGGGATCGTGGGTCAGCATCGAGAGTTGCGCGCGCGCCGCCGAAGTCTGCTGCGCCGCCAATAGCAACAGCGCGTAGTCCAGGCGATTCTCGACCGTGTCGACGCGATCCAATAGGTCCCTGGCCTGCGCGAGAGGTTCCGCCGGATCGCCGGCCAGGATGCGCGCTCGCCAAAGTCCCTGCGTCAGTTCCCGGCGCGCGGCCTCCTCGTCGGCGTGAGACGACTGGCCCGGCGACGATGCAGCCGGGGGCCCGCCCGCGGCGGCCAGCGCCGCCTGAAAGGTGCGCGCGGCTGCCGCCGGATCGTCGGCCCGTAGGGCTGCGAATGCCTGCATCCGCAGTGCCGCCGGGGAGGCCGGGAAATATCCTGCCAGGAGATCCGCGAGCTGCCGCGCGCCGAAGAGATTGCCCGCCCCCGACAATTCGGTCTCGAGCGCCGCAAACTCCCCATCCGTGCCGCGCGGCGAGGACTTGAGGACGACCCGGTAGTGAGCGGCGGACTGCTCGATTTTGTGCAATTCGAGCGCGGCTTTACCCGCCGCCCGGTGCGCATCCACCGCAGCCGGATCGACATCGAGCCACCGGGCGGCGACGCCGGCCGTGAGCGTGGGCTGCAGACAATCCGCCGAAACCTCCGCCGCCCGCCGCAGCAGCGACACGTCCGTGGTGGTCCCGGCGGCGGCGGCATATTCGAGCGCGGCGGCGCGTGCCTCATGCCTCGAGAGCGCTATCTCCGCCGTGACGGTATAAAATGCCCGCGGGGGCTCCGCTTCGTCGGGCCTCGACGTCACGCTCACGCAGGCCGTACAGGCCAGCATTCCGAGCGCGGCCAAAGCCTTGGCGGAGATTGGAATCGAAATTGGAAACGAGAACACGGCCGCACTATAGCGAAATGAGTCTGACGATGCCGCGGATCGAGCTTGATATGGCGGAAAAATTCAACTTAAATCCGTAGGTTACGAACAGAAAAGCGCGGCAATGGCATTCAATATTCTCGGGCTCAATCATAAGACCGCGCCGGTTGCCCTGCGCGAGAAAGTCGCGTTTAGCGAGGACCGGCTGGTGGCCGCCTTGCGCGCGCTAAGGCAGGAGCGCGGCGTGGCGGAGGTCGTGATCCTCTCGACCTGCAATCGTACCGAGCTCTATTGGGCGGGTTCCGCCAGCGGCGCGGAGTTGTCTCAGTGGCTCGAGCGGCACCAGACCCACGGCCTGGATCTCGCCTCGAGCGTGTACGTGCATCAGGAAAAGCACGCCGTCGAGCATGCCTTCAACGTCGCCTCCGGGCTCGACTCCATGGTGCTGGGCGAAGCCCAGATCCTGGGCCAGTTGAAGAATGCCTACCGCATCGCGCAAGAAACCGGCAGCACGGGGCCCCACCTCAACAAGCTCTTCCAAGCCGCGTTCTCCGCCGCCAAGCGGGTACGCTCCGAAACACAAATCGGCGCGAATGCCGTGTCCCTGGCCTCCGCGACGGTCAGCCTGGCGCGGCGCATGTATTCGGACTTCAGCGCTCATACCGCGCTCATGATCGGCGCCGGCGAAATGATCGCGCTCACCGCCCGGCACTTCGCCGCCGCCGGCGTCAAACGCATCGTCATCGCCAATCGGACCTTGGGCAATGCCCAGGCGTTGGCGGCGGAAGTGAGCGGATATGCAGTCGATCTCAGCCACCTCGACAAGGAATTGACCGAGGCCGATATCGTGGTGAGTTGTACCGCCAGCCCGCTGCCGCTCATCACCAAGGCCGCCGCGGCCGCGGCGGTGCGGACCCGGCGCCACCGGCCGATTTTCATGGTCGATTTGGCAGTCCCCCGGGACATCGATCCGGCGGTCGCGGATCTCGAGGATGTCTATCTATTTTCGATTGACGACCTGCAACAATTGGTCGATGAGAATCGCCAGCAACGCGAGGTCGCCGCCGGCGACGCCAAGGTCGTGATCAGCGAGGAAGTCGCGCGTTTTCTGCAGGACGCGCGCGCCAAGGAAGCGGGGCCCGCGATCCGCGCCCTGCGCCAACAGGCGGATGCGATTCGCCGGCAGACCCTGGAACAAGCGCAGCGCATGCTATCCGCCGGCAAATCGACCGACGAAGCGATGGAATTTCTGGCAAACACCCTCACCAACCGGCTGTTGCACACGCCCACGCAGGCGCTCAGACAGGCGGCCGAGTCGGCCGAGACGGTGGTATCCGAAGCGCTGACGCGCATCATCGTGGAAGAACGCGACCGGCAATAACTCCTGGACAGGCTCCTGGTGCCGCTATACTTCGCGGCCTATGAAAGACTCCATCCGGCATAAACTCGAGAAACTCGATGAGCGATTCGAGGAAATCAGCCGCTTGCTCTCCGACCCCGGCGTCATCTCCCGTCAGAATCAGTTCCGTGAATTGTCCATGGAATACTCGAGGCTCGGCCCCTTGGTGGCACGCTACCGCGGCTACATCGCCCTCGAGGGCGATATTGCGACTGCTGTCGAACTGGCCATGGACGAGGAATTGGGGGAACTGAAGCAGCGCGTGGCTGCCGAGGAGATCGAGTTGCAGCGGCTCCTCGTGCCCAAGGACCCGCACGACGACAGCAACGTCTTTCTCGAGGTGCGCGCCGGCACCGGCGGAGATGAAGCCGCCATTTTTGCCGGCGACTTGTTCCGCATGTACGCGCGCTATGCCGAGTCCAAAGGCTGGGAAGTCGAGATCCTGAGCGAAAGCCCCGGCGAACACGGCGGGCACAAGGAAATCATCAGCCGCATCATCGGGCGCGGCGCGTATTCATTGCTCAAATTCGAGTCCGGCACCCATCGGGTGCAGCGGGTGCCGGCCACCGAAGCCCAGGGACGCATTCATACGTCGGCGTGCACCGTCGCCATCCTGCCGGAACTCGACGAAATCGAAGCGGTGGAGTTGAATCCGGCGGACTTGAGGGTGGACACTTTTCGGGCATCGGGCGCCGGCGGCCAGCACGTCAATAAAACCGATTCCGCCATCCGCATCACCCATATTCCCACGGGCACCGTCGTCGAATGCCAGGACGAGCGGTCGCAGCACAAGAATCGCTCGCGCGCCATGTCGCTGCTGAAAGCCCGGCTGTTGGCGAGCGAACGGGAGAAGCAACAAAGCCAGCAGGCCCAGTCGCGCAAGCTCCAGGTAGGCTCCGGGGATCGTTCCGAACGCATCCGCACCTATAATTTCCCGCAAGGACGGGTGACCGATCACCGCATCAATCTCACGCTTTACAAGCTCGACGATGTCATGAACGGCAACCTGGACGAATTGATCGGCGCATTGAATCAGGAACACCAGGCCGAAGAACTCGCTCAGCAGGTCGAATGACGCCATGGATGACGCCGGAACTTCGTTGAAAATCCCCATCACGCCACTGGTCGTCGTCTCATCAACGGCCGGCGCACCGCTGATGGCCGGCAGCCCGTTGACGGTCGCTGCGGCGCTGCAACGGGCCGTGCAAATGCTCTCCAGCCATGGCGATTCACCGCGGCTCGATGCCGAAATCCTGCTTGCGCGGATCCTCGGCCTGTCGCGCTCGGCGCTGATCGTCCGCGGCGCCGATCCCGTTTCCGCGGAAACTCAAGCTGCGTACGATGAGTTGATCGCAGGGCGCATGCAAGGCACACCGGTGGCATATCTCACCGGGACTCGAGAATTTTGGTCTCTGGAGTTCGATGTCACGCCTGACGTGCTGGTCCCGCGCCCGGAGACCGAGATTCTGGTGGAACTCGCGCTTGGGCTACTGCCTCAGGATGTACCGCTGTCGGTTCTCGATCTGGGCACGGGCAGCGGCGCCATTGCTCTGGCGATCGCCTCGGAGCGGCCGCTCGTGTCCATGACCGGCGTCGATGTGTCCGAGCGTGCGCTTGCCGTCGCGCTGGCGAACTCACGAAAGCTGGGACTGATGCAGGTAGAGTGGCGCGCCGGTTCTTGGTTCCAGGGTGTGCGGGACCGGCGGTTCGACATGATCGTTTCGAACCCACCGTACGTGGCCTCCGACGACCCCGCCTTGGAGCGCCTCGCCGCCGAGCCTGCGCTCGCGCTCTCCTGCGGACCCACGGGACTGGAAGCCTTTGAGCGCATCATCGACGGAGCCGCGGGGCACCTGAACCCGGGCGGTTGGCTGCTGCTCGAGCATGGCAATACCCAGGCGGACGAGGTTGCGCGCATGCTCGAATGCCGCCGCTTCATCCACATTCGATCGCACGCTGATTATTCCGGCAATGCCCGGGTTACCCTGGGCGCCATTCATCAGTCTCCAGACCGCTCACCACACAAGGAACACCAATGATTCTCTTCGAAACCACGCTGGGCGACTTCAAGATCGAGTTCTTCGACAAAGAGGCACCCCTATCCGTTGCCAACTTCCGCAAATACGTCGACGGCGGCTTCTTCAACGGCACCATCTTTCACCGCATCGTTCCCGGCTTCGTCATTCAAGGCGGCGGCTTCACGGAAGACATGACCCAGAAAAAGACCGAAGCACCGATCAAGAACGAAGCCGACAATGGCCTGAAGAACTCGCGCGGCACGCTCTCGATGGCGCGAACCAACGACATCAACAGCGCGACGTCGCAATTCTTCGTGAATCTGAAGGACAACGACTTCCTCGATCATAGCCGGGGCAATTTTGGCTACGCCGTGTTTGCGCGCGTTACCGAGGGCATGGACGTGGTCGACCAGATCGCCGCGGTCGAAACCGGCCGCAAGCGCGGCTTCGACGACGTACCGCTCGAGGCGGTCGTCATGAAGACCGTGCGAAAGGTTGACGCGTAGCCGGGCCACGATCCGCAACAGGCGCGACGCCAATGGCGCGCGGCAACTCCTGGATGGGGCGGATCGCCCGCACGGTGCTCTCGATCGTGTTGCTGCTCGGGGTGCTTTCGGTCGGTTCCGTGGCGGTGTTCCGCTGGATCAATCCACCCTACAGCGCCTTCATGGCTGAAGCGCAGATCGCTGCCTGGGCCAACCGGGACTCGTCGTACGTATTCCGGTATTCGTGGGTGGATCTGAGTCGCATATCGCCCAATCTTCCGCTGGCGGTGGTCGCCTCGGAAGATCAGAAATTTCCGGAACACTGGGGCTTCGACGTCGAATCGATCGAAAAGGCCTATGCCCTCAATCAACACAGCCATCGCGTGCGGGGCGCCAGCACCATCAGTCAACAGGTCGCGAAGAATCTGTTCCTATGGTCCGGGCGCAGCTATTTCCGGAAAGGACTCGAGGCTTATTTCACGCTATTGATCGAGGGCTGCTGGCCGAAACGGCGCATTCTGGAGATCTATCTCAACATTGCCGAATTCGGCCACGGCACCTATGGCGCCGAAGCCGCCGCGCAACGCTTCTTCCGCAAAAGCGCCGCCCGCTTGAGCCGCGGCGATGCCGCCGTTCTGGCCGCCGTGCTGCCGAATCCGGTGCGCCTTTCCGCGGTGGCGCCGTCGCGCTATGTACAGCAGCGGCGCGATTGGATTCTCGGGCAGATGCAGACGCTCGGCGGGTCCGAGATGCTGGATGAAATCGATGCCTATCCCCGCTGACCTTCACCCGGCGAGCGCCTATATCGCTCACGAGAACGGAAGGTACCAGGCCACCCCACTCACCCGTGGACCCTGGAACCCGGAGCACCAGCATGCCGGGCCTCCGTCGGCGCTGGCCGCACAGGCGATCGCGCGGGTGGCCGCGCCGCTGGGACTGACGCACTTTGCTCGCCTGACGGCAAGCCTGTTTCGGCCGATTCCCGTCGCCGAACTCAACATCGTCGTCGAGACCGCGTACTCGGGCCGCAACGCCGGCCATTTCTGCGCTCAATTGTTTGCGGGCGGCAAGGAAGTCGCACGTTTCACTGCGCTGGTGCAGCGCGCGGCCGAAGTGAGCATTCCATCGGAGCTGCCGGGACATCCGCTGCCGCAGGCGCCATGCCCGCCGGAGGCGTCGCGGCCGGCGCAATTTCCCTTCATGGGCATGGTCGGCTATGCCGATCTGGTGGAGATTCGGGTTGCCGAAGGCGCTTACTTCGCAGGACCGTGCGCTGCGTGGTTCCGCCTGCGCCACCCACTCGTCGCAGGACAGGCCGCGACACCGATCGAGCGCGTCGCGGTTGCGGCGGATTCCGGCAACGGACTCAGCGCCGTGCTCGATTTCGAGCGCTACCTGTTCTTGAACAACGACCTCACGATTAATTTGTTTCGACCACCGGAAGGCGAATGGATCTGCATCGACGCCCGCACGATGCTCGGGTCCGGCGGCAGCGGGCTGGCCGAGGCGAGGATCTTCGACACGGCTGGGTTGATCGGCCGGTCGACCCAAAGCCTCTTGATTCGGAAGCGGGAGTGAGCGAAAGATCGCGTCAGGGTGTTGCGCCGCGGGGCAGTACGAACACCCGGCGCGCCAGATCGGATTCGAGTTGCGCTTTCGGATAGAACTCCAGCAGCAAGCCCGGCCGCAGCAGCTCCGGATTGTCGCGTTCGAAGGCCGCCCATTCACCACCGCCGCCGCGCTGGCACATGTGCTGTTGAATCAACGCAAGATACGCGACCGTGATGGTCTCGTGATAACGCTCCGGTTTCCCCAAGTGCCGCGCAAAATTGCGGATGGCGCGGCGCGTCCGCTCGAGCGCCCCGGAGAAGTCCTCCGCGCACAGGTATAAATACGCGGCGCGGACGTGCGCGGCATGGCCGAAGGCGGATTCCGGCAGCTCGCACATTTCCAACGCCCGCAGGAACTCATCGTCGGTCATGTTTTCTCCTTCAGGCGATGGCTCGCCTTGGCGTCGAGGTCGAGGTCATAAACCGCCTTGAGGTCGGCGATCTTTCGCAATGTATCGGGGGTAAACGCCGTCTTTCCCTCAAAGGCGTGAAGCACGATGCCCTCGAGCAGGTCGCCGAGAGTCATGTTCTTGAACTCCGCGAGGGCCTTCAGCACCTTCAGAATCCGCCGCTCCATCCGGACGCCGGTCTGGACCCGTTCGATTTCGAGGTATCTGCGGGCCCGCGGCATATCTTCCTCTCCCACGACGGATGGTATCTTGGTACCAAGATACCAGTGTACCACTCATGAGGCAAGCGCGGCCGTGCGGCTTGCGCCCGCTGCGGCGGTATCTCGCGCCGAACGATGGCATACTTGTGGATCATTCACTCACGGTGCCGGAATGCGGGTTCTGCGGGCAATTTTTCTCTTGGCGGCGGTGTTGGCGGTCAGCGTGTTGATCTGGCGGGCCGCGACTCGCGCCCCTGACTCGAGTCGAGCGCCCGGCGTTTCGTCCCAAGCTGCTGCGCCGGCGTGGACGCCGGTCACGGAGCAGACTCTGAGCCATGGCCGGTTCAAGAAATTGACGGTGTACTCGCCGCGCTCGACGCCAAGAGGGTTTGTTTTGTTGCTGTCGGGCGCGGAGGGCTGGACCGAGGTCATGTCCGGCATGGCGGCCCGGATCGCCGGGCAGGGGGCGATGGTCGTCGGAATCGATGCTCCGCAGCTCGACGCGTCGCTGGAGGCGGACGACGCCGCGTGCGTATTCCCCGACGGCGACCTGGAAAACCTGAGCCATTTCGTGCAGGCCTATTACCACCTGCCCACCTACCTCAGTCCCATCCTGGCGGGTTACGCCGCCGGCGCAACTTTCAGCTACGCGATGCTGGCTCAGGCGCCGGTCAATACATTCGCCGGCGCCGTGAGCATGGAATTCTGCCCCGGCTATCCGTTGAGAAAGCGCTTGTGCAAGGGTTCCGGGCTTGAGTTCATTCCGCGCGCTCGGGATGGAGGGGCCGAGTTCCTGCCGTCCGGGCAGATCGGCAATCCCTGGGTCGTGGTGCAGGGACCCGACCGCGCAAGCCGGGCCCCGCAAGCCTGCGATGCCGGCGTGATCCGCAACTTCGTTGCCCAGGTACCCGGCGCCACACTCGCCACGGCGCAGGCCGATGTCGTCACATCGCATACCGGGTCGGCCGCCCCCGCGCTGAATTGGCCGCCCGAATACGTCAACGCATTCGATACCCTCCTGGCTCGCAACGCCCCCGCGTCCGCGGCGGCCGCCCCGGACGCGTTGAAGGATCTTCCCATCGTCCCCGTGGCAGCGCAGCCCGGCACCGCGCCCACCGACACGGTCGCCGTCATGCTATCCGGCGACGGGGGTTGGGCGGGCCTCGATAAAGAGGTGGCTGCCGCATTGAGTTCCAACGGCATTCCGGTGGTGGGTCTCGATTCGCTGCGTTATTTCTGGACCGCGCGCACGCCCGAGATTCTGGCCGCCGATCTCGGCCGCATCATCGACTACTACGTGACGCAACTCGGCAAGCAAAGGGTACTGCTGGCCGGCTACTCGCAAGGCGCCGACGTTCTGCCGTTCGCCGTCAACCGTTTGCCGCCGGCGGCGCGGTCGCACGTGGTGCTGACGGCGGTGATGGGAATGTCCGAACACGCGCTATTCGAATTCCACGTGAGCAATTGGATCTCCGATGACAACTCGGGACCACCGACGCTGCCCGAGGTCGCCCGGATCGGCGGGATGACGGTGCTCTGCATCTATGGCGAGGACGAAACCGACTCGCTGTGCCCCAGACTGGATCCCCACAAGGTCACGATCGTGAAATTGAAGGGCGGCCACCACTTCGACGGCGACTACGCCGCTCTGGCACGAACCATCATGACATCGGCTCGCCCGCGGACCCCGTGAGCGCTCCGCACACTCGCAGCCAGTCTCTAGTCGCGAGACGGAGTCAGCGCCACGATGAGCGCCGCCAGTAACGCACCCGTGGCTGCTGCCATCAGCAAGGCCTTGCCGGGATTCTTCTTGGTGTACTTAATCAGGTTGTGTGACATGTCGGCGGCTGAATCGCGCACTTGCTGAATCGCAGCGTCAGTCATGTCTCTGCCTTGCTTAGCCACAGCTTGGGCTTTGCTAGAGAGTTGGTTGCCCGCCTCCTCAGCGAGGCTCATGGCATCCTGCAAACCACCCTGTATTTTCTTCGTTGCCTTATTCACCAGATCTTTGCCCTGGTCAGCAAAAGTTGTGTTGCCGGCGATCGTATTCATGTTGGGATCCCCTCTGGCTGCAGTTGACGCATTTGTCGGCCCTAGGCCACACATCCCCAGGATAAAGATGGAGTTGATACGAAGTTGATCCTCTTCGCTGTAGGCGCTGCCAGCAAACAGTTGCGAGGTTACACCTACCCATGGGCCTCGGGCGACGGCACCGCGCACATCTCGGAGCGAATGATGAACCGCATGTTGAGGGGCGCCTCGAGCGAGCAGCTCCTCAAGGGTGATGGCTCGCTGCAAACAATGTTTGCGGCTGATGGCGTCAGGTACCTCGATGCATCATCGGCACTGCGACGGCACATTCGTGCCCGGGCGGGTGGGAGGGTGCCGAGTATATTCTCAACCGCCGCGAGGCTTGTAGGAAAACTTCTGGCCGGCGATGGCGGCGGCATACATGAGGCCGCCTTTCGCGACGGTGAACACCCCCATGCCCTTGTAGTATTGACCCACCGCGGTCGCGTTGCTTTCGGTACCGCTGGCATTCGCCTGCGTCCCGTTGGTTCCCACGCTGGCTCCGGCGGCGGCCGTGATGGCGATGGCGCTGGCCCCCGCGGAGAACTCGAATTTGCCGGACTCGAATTCATCGAGGGCCCGCTTGTCCTCGAAAAAGATGATCTCGCTGTAGGCCTTGCCGCCGGCCTGCAATCCCGCGCTGAGCTGCTTCACCGTGGCGTCGCCCACCAGCTTGTCGTGAACGTATACACGGCCCTTACCGAACGCGCCGCCGACGATCAGACCGCCCTCGCCAATCGTCGGGAACACGGCGTAGCCATAGGCGGTGTCGAAGAAATGCCGGCTTTCAATGGCGCGCTTGTAAACCGCGATGGTATCCGCGTCCGCCTGCATGGCATCCGCGTCTTCCGCGGCATGCGCGACTCCGGCCCCCATCAGCACCGCACACGTCGCGATCCAAACCTTGATGTCTATGAGCTGCATGCATAACTCCTGCCAGAAGGGGCGTGGAACGAGCGATTAGTCGGGTATTTTGCGTTATCCGTCCGGAGGTTTCCACCGCTGGAGCTTTCCACCTGGGAGTCTCGAGCGTACTGGGAGTCTCGAGCGTAGGAAAAATCCCGCGCAGCGTCAGGAAGGCCGCAACTGTCGGCGGCGACGGGTATCCACTAGCCTGATCCCAAAAGGCCTGCGCGTGCGCGAACTGCGTGCTTGCGCAATTCCCCGATGGGCGGCCAAGGAGCGCCCCTACAGCCATTCGGGTGCCCATTGTTACTTTCTTCGGCGGTATGATCGGCACGCTGGAAGTTTTGTCTGGTGCCGTGTGAGAGCCCTCCGGGACGCAGGGCGGCGCCTGTCTCAGCAAGGAGGAATGGATGCAACACAAGACCTCCCATCCGACGGCATCGCTCGGCTTCGGCATCCACCGTGCCGAGAGCGAGTCGAAGGAAACGGTGCGCAAGGCTCGAATCCTGGTGGTCGACAACGATGTCGAGTCATGCCGATTCCTCAATGCCCGCCTCGCGGGCGGCCGCTACCGCGTGGACACCGTGGACAACTCGCAGGCCGCGTTGGATTCATGCGTCCGCTCGCGGCCGAACCTGGTTATCAGCGAGTTGCGCCTGGACCCGATGGATGGACTCGCCCTCCTGAAGGAATTGAAGAGCCGTTGGCCGGCACTGACCGTGATTATCGTGACGGCGCATGCGACCATCGCCGAGGCGGTGCGCGCCACCCAGTGTGGAGCCTTCGGTTTCCTGGTGAAACCGATCGAAAGGGAGGAATTGCTGGGACAGGTGGAGCGCGCGCTCGCGGCATCCACGTTCACGCTTGCCGAGGGGGACTGGCGGTCCGAGATCGTGACCCGCAGCCAGATCATGGAAGAGCGCCTCGGACTCGCCAATCGCGCTGCCGGCAGCGATGCGCCCGTGCTGCTGACCGGGGAGCATGGCACCGGAAAGGAGCTTCTAGCGCGGGCGATTCACGCCGCGAGTTCACGGCGGGACCATCGATTTGTTGCAGTTCGCTGTAAGGATTCGGACGAAGCCGCCCTCGAGAATGAATTGTTCGGGCGCGTGGCGGCCCCCGGAGCCGTTCGCGCGCGTGTTGCCGGCGCCCTGGAAGCCGCCCGCGGCGGCACCTTGCTGCTCGACGATATCGACCATCTTTCCGTGAGGCTGCAATCCGAACTGATGGCCGCGCTCGGCGACCCGATCGCATCCCCCGCCCCGCGGCTCATCAGCACCACGTCCCGCGACCTCAAAAAGCTCATGGAAGCCGACGGCTTTCGGCAGGACCTCTATTACCATCTCAACGTCCTGCCGATCGAAATACCTCCTTTGGGAAGGCGGCGCGAAGACATTCCCCTTCTTGTTTCTCATTTCCTCGAACAGGCAAGTGAAGAAGGCGGCGCCAAAAAACTTTATTCGCCCGAAGCCATCGAATTGCTCGCGACCACCGATTGGCCCGGAAACGTGCGCCAGCTCTTCGAGTTGGTCAAACAGAATGTGGCGCTTTCACACGGCAAGATCATGAGCAAGGAGTTCGTCGAGCGCTCCTTGGGCGCCGACACGAAGAAGGTGCCCTCGTACCAGGAAGCGCGGGAGAATTTCACCCGCGACTATCTCACCAGCAATCTGCAGGCCACGTCAGGCAACGTCAGCGAGTCGGCTCGGCTCGCCAAGCGCAATCGCACCGATTTCTACAAGCTGCTGGCTCGTCACCGGGTCGCGCCGGACGACTTCAAGAAAGTCGATACGGAGGAATAGGCTACGGCGGCAGACCGCCTCACGATCAACCATCCGGCACGCCACCCTTCATTTCATCGGCCAACCTGCCGACCGCGCCGCTTGCGATGAGAACATTCATGAAGCCGCAGAAAACGCTTGACTGGATGCACGGCTATCAAATCGACTGGGGGAAGACCCTGGCTGCATGATGAGGCACGTCCGGGGCACCCTTTCGACCCTGTGCTATTTCTCGTTGGGGCCCGCCGCGATTTTCACTTCCAGCAGCGCCGCGGCAGCAGCTCGCGCCGCCCTCGCGGCCTCGGGGTTTCGATCCATCTCCGCGGAGATCGAAGCTCCGTCGTAGAGCATCAGCAGTTGCTGAGCAAGCGCCTTCGGATCGATGGCGCCGGCGTCCTGTGAGAGCTCAATGAATAAATCGTGCAGCCAGCGGCGCGAATCCTCGCAAACAGCCCGTATGCCGCCGCCGGCCACTGCTTCCGCACCGGCCTTCACGAAAGCGCAGCCCCGATAGGAGGGTTCCGCGATGATCTGCCCGAGAATGTCGAACACCCCCAGCAGGCGCTCTCGGGGAGTGGTGTATTTTGCCAAGCCTTCCCTCAGGCGAGCCTGGCGGGCCTCCTTTCGGGATTGAAGATAGGCGCGAATCAGTGCGTCCTTGCTCCCAAAGCAATCGTAGAGCGATGCTTTCGCCACACCTGCGCGCTCGATCACGCGCTCGATGCCGACGTTGTTGAATCCCTCTTCGTAAAACAATGCCCCGGCCGCCGCGAGCAGACGCTCACGGGCAGGTATCCGGCCGGTCCGTTCAGCAATCTTTGACATGGGTTGACAATACCAGACCGGTCTGGTTAGAGGAACGATTCAATGGATCACTCAGGCGTGGTGGATCACTCAAGCATGGCGATGGCAATCCGCCCCGCCGCTAGCCGCGGTTTGTCGGGTACCGCCCGCTTCTACCTACAGGCTTCCATCACCGTGTCCTTCCTGGCCGGTTCGAGCGCGCCGACCTCGCTTTATCCCCTGTACCAGCGAGAATGGGGATTCGCGCCCATCACCGTCACCGTCGTGTTCGGTGTCTATGCACTGGCCGTACTGGGCGCGCTCCTGATTACCGGCAGGCTGTCCGATTACATTGGCCGGCGTCCCGTATTGATCGCCGCGACGCTGGTGCAGGCGGGAGCGATGGTGGTGCTTGGTACCGCAGGCGGAGTCTGGGGTCTGATATTCGGACGGGTGCTTCAGGGCCTCGCTGCCGGTGCGGCGGTCGCCGCCGTCGGCGCCGCGCTGATCGACTTTGACAGGGAAAGCGGAACGGTCGCCAATTCGATCGCGCCGATCACGGGTAGTGCGACCGGAGCACTCATAGGAGGGCTGATGGTGCACTTCCTTCCCGCACCGACGCACTTGGTATACGCCGCCTTCGGTGCGATCTTCGTATTGCAATGCGCCGGTGTCGCGCTGACGCGCGAGACGATCTCGCCGCAACCGGGTGCACTCGCATCGCTCAAACCCCAGTTCGCAGTGCCAACGGTCGTTCGCGCGCCGCTGCTGCTCGCGATCCCGGTGATCATTGCGGCCTGGTCACTGGCGGGTCTGTATGGCTCGCTGGCTCCCGCCCTGATGAAGGGCAGGTTCGGCCTCGACGCATCCCTGTTCGGCGGCACTGCGCTTTTCGTGCTGGCGATCGCAGGCGCGTCGGCGGTGCTGCTGCTGCACAAGAAGCAGGCACGGACGATGATGAGTTTCGGGGCGGCGGGTTTGATCGCGGGTATGGGTGCCGTGCTGGCCGCGATGTCCTTTCAGTTCGTTGGGCTGTTCTTTCTCGGCACGGCGCTGGCGGGCATGGGGTTTGGTGCCGGCTTTCAGGGCGCGATCCGTTCGTTCGTGCCGCTCGCGTTGCCCCATCAAAGGGCCGGCGTGTTGTCGGTAGCCTTTGTGATCTCCTACCTGGCGATGGGTCTGCCCGCGGTTGCCGCCGGATTGTCGGTCACCGAAGGGCACAGCATCCTTGCAACGGCGCGCGTTTTTGGCGGCGCCGTGATCCTGCTGGCCGCGCTGGCGCTGTGCGGCAGCTTGTTCCGCCGCACTTGATCGACACGGGACTTCCGTCAATCGCCGGTTACAGCGGCAGGCTCAATCTCTTCTCCCGGGCGAGCCGCCCGTATTGGTCGGCAAGGCTCAGGATTGCGCTCGAAAGCAGCGGCGCTTCGCCGCGCTTTGGTTCGGCCGGCATCGTACTCAAGGTTTCAATCACGCGCTTTGGCGTACTTAGATCGTTCCACCCGCAGGAAGGGACGCCGAGCACCTGCAGCTTGGACGCCTGGGGTTCCAGGAGATCGCGCGAGAAATCGACTGTCGCGAGCTGTTGGTAGACTTCGGCGAGCGATGGAGTCTGGCGCCCGTGCGATTTTTTCCCGCCGACGGCTGCTCGCGTGAGCGCCACCGACGATTGATGCGAGCGCTCATACAGGGCGAGCAGCGCCTGGACGGATCCCGCAATGATGAACATGTTCCACAATGCGCCGGCTTTCAGCAATTCGGCGAGCCGCGAGGAATCGGGCTTTTCGACGAAGCTGAGGACGCCGGTCGGCTTGCGGGACCGTTGGCTCGCCGGAAGGATATACCCCAGTTCGGGGTCCGCTCTTTCGGGGTCGGCGCCCAGTAGAAAGATCTCATCCTCCGTTCGCGCGGAGAGTTCGGCCACTTCACGCAACGAGCGCGAGAATAGGAATTCGTGCCGGATGTAGTGATCCGCCGGCAGCATCAACACATTCGCGCGCGGATCGCGGGCCTCCAGCTTCAAAAGCGCCAGCAGAACGCCATGTGCCGTGCCCCGGTTTTCCGGCTGGACGAACACGTTTTCTTTCGGCAGTGAACGCAGCGGTTGATCCCACCACCACTGATGCCGGGCGGCAACCACGGCACAAGTTTGAATGATCGGCGCGACGGAACCCGCACGGATCAATGATTGAGTCAGCAAACTCGGGCCATACCCCAGGGAGCAGAACTGCTTCGGCACGACGACTCCGCTCGCGGTGGTCGTAAGCGGGTGCAACCGTCTTCCCTCGCCGCCCGCGAGCACCAAAGCCCATGTGCCATCCACCCACACGGTACGGCTCGGCGGGGGCGTCGTCATGCTTACCTTGTTTTTTGGTTACAACTGCGGGGGATTGTGGCGCTAATGGTGCAGCGCCACCCCTTCCTCGGGGGCGCGACCGTGTGTCGGAATGCGCCGACGATCGCGTGCGCGGTCGAGGCGCTGCTCAAGTGTGCCTGGCAAGCCGGTCGCGGGCCAATTCGCTCGCAAATTCCGCCAGCGCCTGGTCGACGGGCTCGCCGCTGTCAGCCAGGCATTTTTCGATGTTCTCGACTACGTTGTGCAACGGGGGCGGCGGGTCGGTCCCCGTGAGATCGATGCGCGCATGGCGCAACACGCCCGCCACCTGAGTCAACCCGATGACCGTAAAGGAGGCTTCGGCCGCCCGCAATTGGGTAATCGCGTCATCGGAAAGCTGCCCGAGGAGATTACGGTTCCGGGCGGAGGCCCAAAACTCGCAGGCAGTGAACAGGACTTTCTCGGAGCGCGACACCTTCGCCGATCCGGACGTCGCCGTGGTCATCACATCGAGCAATCGCGCACTGGTGGCGGGCTGATGCCCCTCCCAATTCCCGATGGTGTCCTTCCTGGGCATATCGAACCCCTAGATCGCCAGTGGTCATGCCTTCGCCCGTTCAAGCGCTTTATGATGCAAAGTAATTTTCCAGCCGGCAAGGGGGGTATAAGCTGTAGTCTCCGCGGCCCGACCACCGCATACGGGGCCCGGATGCCTCAAATTGATTGCGGCACCCATCTATTTCCACCACGATCAGGCGATGCACACCGCCACGATCAGGCGATGCCGTGGGCGCCGGACAATTCCGGCGCTCCGGTTTGGCGTTTCTCCGGTGCGCGATCGGTTTTCTACCAATAGCGATCCGCCTTGTAGTAGTCATAGCATTGTCAGCTCCTCGTTAGGTGTTGATGAGAGTGGAGCACGCTATCCAAGACGGGTCATGCAAGAAAGCGGGGGCACTGGAATCATTCTGCGGGAGGAATCCGACACTGCGCGGATTGCCGCACCAATGGCCATAATCCCACGCCTCTTGCGCTTATTTGCCTACAGAAATTCGCTGATTGGAACGGCCATGATTTCACGTGGGGTAGTTGATAAGGGGACCACCATGGCGGCCAAGCGAAAGGTTGCGAGTCGAAAAGTAGAACGAGCAATGCACGAGATGAAGCGCGGTGAGCTACACAGCGGCCGCTCCGGCAAAGTGGTGAGAAGCCGAAAACAAGCGATAGCAATCGGTCTCTCGGAGGCGCGAAAAGCGGGTGCTCGGATACCGAGAAAGAAGTCTGCCGGGAAAAAACACTGAGGGTGGCCGGAATGAACAACAAGCTTCTCTTGATCGCCGCCGCTTTCGCAGGCATCTCAGGTCTGTGGCTGCTATCGACGCGCGAGTTACTCGATTTGACGGCCGAGGACGATCACGCCTCGGACGCACGATGGGCAAATGAAGGAGGGGCAAACTCGCCCCCCAGTGTTTGAATATCTCGCGCCATTTCCGTCGGTATCAGATCTTGGGGGTGTCAGATCAGTGGCCGGCCCGCCGGGCATTGGATTTCAATCTCGCGCGCCTCCTCCGCCAGCAAGGCGATGTAGTTGTCGCTGTAGTACACGGGGAGCACCGGCTCTCCCGTCTCGTCCAAGAGCGTGACTTTGAGTATCGGAACGCCGGCCGTCCGAATTCGCTCCGCGCCAGAACATTCCGGCCAGGAACATCGCGACGATGGGGGGCACGACATACGCGAGAACGCAAGGGATTCCGGCTCATGCTCCGGCGGCTGAGTCGATCGCCAGCGCCAACGCACCGAGTACGCCCGCGCGGTCTTCGAGTCCGGGCGTCACAATATAGCCCGAGTCGTCCGACAGAACTCCATTGCGATCGATGTATCCTCCCAGCCAGTGCCGCGTTCGCCGGCGAATGGGTCCCAGCAATCGCGCCTGATTCATTACGCCGCCGCCCATCACGATCCGCTGCGGTGATAACGTCAATACCAATTGAGCACACAGTTGACCCAAGTAGTCCGCTTCCAGTTCCCATTGAATATGCGCGGCGTCGAGGTCGGCAAGCGTCGCACCGCTCCGCGCTTGAATGGCAGGTCCCGATGCAACCCCCTCCATGCAATCCCGGTGGAAGGGGCAGATTCCGGGAAACCCCGCGTCGCGCGGATGCCGCCGCGGATACAGGTGTCCTATCTCGGGGTGCATCAGCCCATGAATCGGCTTGCCGTTGACCAATGCGCCGCCGCCGATCCCGGTGCCGACCGTCACGTAGACGAGGTTTTGCACGTCCTGCGCGGAGCCCCAGCGGTGCTCCGCGAGAGCCGCGGCGTTGACGTCCGTATCGAAGCCGACGGTGCACGAAAATTCGCGCGCCAGCCCGCCGATGATGTCGGTTCCACTCCACCCGGGTTTCGGGGTGCGCGTGATGTATCCGTAGTGCACCGACCGCCGGTCGAGCTGCACTGGTCCGAAGGATCCGACGCCCACGCCTGAGAGTGCGCCGAATTCCTCGCGGCCGTTGCGCAGAAACAGCCGCATGCGCGCGAGCGTCGACGCGGAGTCCTGCGTCGGAAACCGCTCTTCCTTCAGTACCTTTCCGCTCTCATCGCCGATGGCGCACGCGAATTTGGTGCCGCCAGCCTCTACGGCCCCATATATCGGAGATCGATTGGTCATTTGATACCGCCATCGCGCATCGCGTATCGATGGCCGGCATCATACTGTGCTCGACCAGCGTGTGCTGTCGCCTAGTCGCTTTTCATCAACGCGCTGATGCGCACGGCAAGCTCTTGCACCGTAAACGGCTTGGCCAGGGCTTGCACGCCTTCATCAACGGGCTCGGGGATGCCTCGTAGCATGTGGGGATATCCGGTGATGAACAAGATGCGCAGTCCCGGCCGGTATGTGCGCGCAGCCGCACCGAGTTGGCGGCCGTCGATGCCCCCGGGAAGCCCGATGTCGGTGACCAGCAAATCGATCCGCCGGTTGGATCGCAGGACCTCCAGCGCTTCGATGCCATCCGCGGCCTCGATTGCGCCGTACCCCAAGTCGATCAGGACCTCGCTCAACAGCATGCGTACCGTCGGCTCGTCGTCTACGACGAGCACGGTCTCGCCATGGGTCGCACGCCGCGGCGCGCTCGCATCCGGCGACGGCTGGGTGGCCGCGTCGTCGCCCAGATGGCGCGGCAGGTACAGCCACACCGTCGTGCCCCTGCCGAGCATCGAATCGATGTGGACCCGCCCTCCCGATTGACGGGCGAAACCGTAGATCATCGACAGGCCGAGGCCGGTGCCCTCGCCCATGGGCTTGGTCGTGAAGAACGGCTCGAATGCCCGCGCCATGACTTCCGGAGTCATGCCGGTGCCGGTATCGCTCACGGAGAGGGACAGGTATTGTCCGGCCGGCAGGTCATATTCCGCCGCGGTTCGTTCGTCGAATCGGTGGGTGTTCGTTGCGATGACGAGGTTTCCGCCGTTCGGCATGGCGTCGCGCGCGTTGATACAGAGATTGAGAAGGGCATTTTCCAGCTGATTCGGATCGACGAGGGCCTTCCACAAATCACCGGCCTCGATGATCGCGACATGAATCATCGGGCCCACCGTCCGGCGAATCAGATCATCCATGCCGGCCGCCAGCCTGTTGAGGTCGATGGATTTGGCGTCCAGGGTTTGATGACGCGCGAAGGCCAGCAGACGGTGGGTCAGTGATGCGGCACGCTGCGCTGCCCCTTGGGCGGCGTCTATATATCGGTCGAATTCATCCAGCCGCCCCTGGTCCTTGCGGATCTTCAACAGCTCCAACGATCCCGAAATGCCTGATAACAGGTTGTTGAAGTCATGCGCGAGACCGCCGGTGAGTTGACCGACCGCCTCCATCTTCTGAGATTGGCGCAGCTGTTCCTCGAGATTGCGGCGCTCGGTGACGTCGCGGGCGCTCAGGGCTATCTGACGGCCGAGACCCCGAACCGGCGGCAACGGCGATGCGATGCCCTCGATGATGTTGCCGCCGTAGACGAATTCATATTGTTGGGGGGCGTTGGCTTCGAGACACGCGGCAAGACGAGCATTGACCAAGGCGGCTTCTTCGGGACTCAAGGCTTCGTCGATGGTGCGGCCGATGACCTGGTCGCGCGTGGCTTTGTACATTTTCAATGCCGCGGGATTCATTTCCTCCAAGCGAAACTGGCCGCCCCCAATTTCCTCAATCACGAGATGATATTCGGACGAATGTTCGTAGACCGCCTGGATCAAGGCTTCCTTGGCCTGCAGCTGCGCCGATCGCTCGGTGACGAGGCGGCCCAGATCGGCATTCTCCTCATGCAAGTGCGACTCGCGAATGCGGAGCACCGCCTCGTCGTGAACGCGCGCCGTGACGTCCGAACCGTGCACGAAGATGCCGGTGATCCTGCCGATCCCATCGGTGATGGGCTGGAAGACGAAATCGACGAAGCGCTCCGCCGCGTCGGCGCCCGCCGAGTCCCCCGGCGCAATTCGTGCCTCGGCGCGCACCACCCGCTCGCCGCTTCCGAACGCATGGTCGAGCAGCGCCAGGAATTCCGGTGCATCACCGCCAGGCAGCACTTCGTCGATGGATCTACCCACCACATTCCGGTTGCCGACCAATTTCAAGAAGCCGGCATTCGCAAGCTCGATGCGGTGTTCCGGTCCGCTCAGCACCGCGATGAAGCTCGGTGCCTGATCGAACATCTGCGCCAGCCGCTTGTGGTCGTGCGGTTCCAACACCTTGCCCGGCGGGGCGTTGGTCGTTTCCGAATGGATGCACAGCAGCCCGAGGACCTGGTTTCCGTGGCCTCGTATCGGCGTATACGACAAGGCGAAGTGCGCATCCGGCGCGCCTTCGTCGCGATCGAAGGTGATGGAGATATCGTCCAGATCGACGACCGTGCTGCCGAATAGTCGGTCGAACAGGGGGCTGAGCTCGTTCTGTGCGTTCGGCCACACCGAGAAGTACGGCCGGCCCAGGGCGCTCGGATGCTTCGATCCCAGCAAGGGCACATAGGCGTCGTTGTACAGCAGCGCGCGCGACGGCCCCCAAACGACAAACATCGGCTTCCCGGAGGCAAAGATCAAACCTACGATGGACCGCAGAGACTGCGGCCAGGCCGCCGGGTGCCCGAGCTCCGTCGCCGACCAATCGATGGCAAGTATCGCCTCTTCGAGGGAAAGATCTCCTTCAAACATGGTGATGGCAGTTTTCATGCATCAAACTCGAACGTTCAGTTCCATTGAATCGGTTGCCCGAGAAGCATTATCAGTTAACGGAATCGAACCCGGGGTTACAATTGTTGCTGAACCGCGACGCAGGTATTCCCCGAACGCGCCGCGACGTGAAGCGACATGGCGCCTACGCACTGTTAACTAACGCGCCGTCACCTGGTGCGCCACGACATAACGCGCCACGACATAACGCGCCACTGTTGCGGCCGCGCGTCAACCAATCGTCGCGTTGAGCCGCCGGCCGGGAGAAATGTCTTCGATCGACGTCACCAATTCGATGAGCGCGGGCCCGGAATGCGCGCGCGCTGCCTCGAGGGCGGCGCGGAAATCCGCCGTTGCCGCGACGCGCCAGGCAGCAAGGCCATACGCCCGGGCGAGCGCGACAAAGTCCGGGTTGTCCAGCGCTGTCGCCATTGGCCGTCCCGGATAACGCGCTTCCTGATGCATGCGGACGTGAAGACTTGTCGCGTGTCGTGTGCGCGCAGGCGCTCGACGATCGCATCGGCAACCCGTCGCATCGTTCGGTACTCCTCTTGAGGTTAGGGATAGTAACCGATGAGGATGCAATGGGCGGCGAAGCCCTGAGCAAGGGTCCGCAGCCGGGCTGGTACCGGTCAGGCCCTCGCAGGTCCGGCCGCACCGCCCACCCCAGCCCCATCCGATAGTGGCTGTGCTAAGGTCGCGGCCTCATGCGACCCATCACCTGCGCAGTTCCATTGGCTTTGGTCTGGCTGTTGGCATTCGGACTGTTTTCGGCCGCCGTGCAGTCGCAGGAACTCCAGGAAGTCTCGCGAGCCGGCGAGAAAGTCATCCTCGCGAAACCCGGGCTGCAGATGACCGGTGCTCGCAACCCCGACCTGACCATCGTCGAGTACTTCGACTACAACTGTCCGTACTGTAAAAAGGTGGCCCCCACCTTCAAGCAGCTGCTGGCCGAGGACAAGAAACTCGCAATCGTCTACAAGGATTGGCCGGTGCTGGGCGAATCGTCGGCATATGCGGCCCGTTGTGCATTGGCGGCGGGGTGGCAGAATAAGTACTTTATCGCGCACGATGCGTTGCTGACCGGTCCGCGCCTGACCGGGAACGATCAGATCGACGCGATCCTGCGGGGTGTGGGCGTAGACCTCGATAAATTGAAGAAGGATATGGCATCGCATGCCCGAGAGATCACCGCACTGCTCGCGCGCAACGATGCCGAGGCGCACGCACTCGATCTCGACGGCACGCCGGGTATCTTGGTCGGCAGACACCTCATGCCCGGCGGCGCCGAGGTGGATTTTTTCCGGAAGCTGATTGCCGCGGTTCGCAGCGAACCCAAGTAGGAAAACCTTGATATCCAGACGCAGCTTCATCGCAAGCGCGGGCGCAGCCGCCGCGGTCGCCGCGGCCGCGGGCCGCCCGGCCCGGGCCGCCTATGCAGCGTCAGCCGTGGCGGTTTCCGCCGCCGGTGCGGGATCGGGGTCGTAACCCAAAATCGGCGCAAGCCAGCGCTCCGCTTCGGTCAGCCGCATGCCCTTGCGCTGCGCGTAGCTTGCCGCCTGGTCGCGGTCGATCTTACCCACCCCGAAGTACTGCGACCGGGGGTGCGAAAAATAGAATCCGCTCACGGCGGCGGTGGGGAACATCGCGAACGATTCCGTCAACGTGATTCCGGCGCTGCGCTCCGCGTCCAGCAGCTTCCACAGGGTTGCCTTCTCGGTGTGATCGGGACAGGCCGGGTAGCCGGGTGCGGGACGAATGCCCCGGTATTCTTCGCGAATCAATCCCGCACTGTCCAGTTGCTCCTGTGCCGCGTAGCCCCAGAATTCGCGGCGCGCGCGTTCGTGCATGCGCTCGGCGAACGCCTCCGCAAGGCGATCGGCCAATGCCTTCAGCATGATGCTGCTGTAGTCGTCGTGCGCGGCCTCGAACCTCGCCACGTGCGCGTCGATCCCGATGCCGGCCGTCACGGCAAAGGCGCCGATGTAGTCGGCGCGGCCGCTGTGCGCCGGCGCCACGAAGTCCGACAGGCACAGTTGCGCTTGGTCCTGCGGCTTGGATTTCTGCTGACGCAACTGATGCAGGCGCGCGATCGACTTGGTCCGCGTCTCGTCGGCGTACACGTTGATGTCATCGTCGCCCACCGTGTTGGCCGGAAAGAATCCGACCACCGCGCGCGCCTGCAGCCATCGCTCATCGACCAGGGTCTTGAGCATTTTCTGCGCGTCCGCATAAAGATTGGACGCCGCTTCACCGATCACCGGATCGCGCAAGATGTCCGGAAATTTCCCGGCGAATTCCCATGCATTGAAAAACGGCATCCAATCGATATAGGGCACGAGCTCCGCCAGCGGATAGCTCTCGAAGCTCCGGAGGCCCAGGAAGCTGGGGACGGGCGGCGCGTAGGCCGACCAGTCGAGTTTCAATTTCTTGAGGCGTGCCTCGGCCAGCGTCAATTGCGGCGACTTGACGCTCTTGTTGCGGTGCTGTTCGCGCCGGCGCTCATGTTCCGCCTTGATGTTGGCGACGTATTCATCGCGCGTATCCTTGGTGACCAGCTGTTGACAGACGCCCACCGACCGCGACGCATCCTTCACGTAAATCACGGCGCCCTTGTATTGCGGATCGATTTTCACGGCCGTGTGCGCCGGCGATGTCGTGGCGCCGCCGATCAGCAAGGGCTGCGTGTATCCCAGGCGCTGCATCTCCTTGGCCACGTGCACCATTTCGTCCAGTGACGGGGTGATGAGCCCGGACAATCCGATGAGATTGGCTCCTTCCCGCGTGGCGGCCTCCAGGATCCTTTCGCAAGAAACCATCACGCCCAGATCCACCACCTCGAAGTTATTGCATTGCAGGACCACGCCGACGATGTTCTTGCCGATGTCGTGGACATCGCCCTTCACCGTCGCCATGACCACCTTGCCGTTGGAGCGGCTTGCGCCCGACTTCTCCTGTTCGATGTAGGGAATCAGCACCGACACGGCTTTCTTCATGACCCGTGCCGACTTTACGACTTGCGGCAGGAACATCTTCCCCGACCCGAATAGATCGCCCACCACGTTCATGCCGTCCATCAGCGGTCCCTCGATCACGTCGAGGGGGCGCCTGGCCTTGAGGCGAGCTTCTTCCGTGTCGGCGAGCACGAATTCATCGAGGCCCTTGACGAGCGCATGCTGCAAACGCTCCTCCACCGGGAGCTTGCGCCATTCCAGATCGTCGCCGCGCTTCACGGACCCGCCGCCCTTGAATTGCTCGGCGATCTCGAGGAGCCGCTCCGTCGCATCGTCGCGACGCGCCAGGATCACATCCTCGACACGTTCGCGCAGATCGGCGGGGATATCCTCGTAGATGGCGAGCTGACCCGCGTTGACGATACCCATGGTCATTCCCGCGCGGATCGCGTGATAGAGGAACACCGAATGCATGGCCTCGCGCACCGGATCGTTGCCGCGGAACGAGAACGACGCGTTGCTGACGCCCCCGCTCACACTCACCCCCGGCATCAGTTCCTTGATCTTCGCCGTTGCCTCGATGAAATCCAGGCTGTAGCGGTTGTGTTCCTCGATGCCGGTGGCCACCGCAAAGATGTTCGGGTCGAAAATGATGTCCTCGGGCGGGAAATCGAGCCGCTCGGTCAGAAGCTTGTAGGCGCGCTCGCTGATCGCGACTTTGCGCTGTATCGTGTCCGCCTGGCCTTTTTCGTCGAACGCCATCACGACGACCGCCGCTCCATATCGCAGACACAGGCCCGCGTGCCGGAGGAACGTGTCCTCGCCCTCCTTGAGACTGATGGAATTGACGATGGATTTTCCCTGCACGCATTTCAGGCCCGCTTCGATCACGGTCCACTTCGAAGAGTCGATCATCACCGGTACGCGGGCAATATCCGGCTCGCCGGCGATCAGGCTCAGAAACCGCGTCATGGCCGCCTGCGAATCGAGCATGCCCTCGTCCATGTTGACGTCGATGATCTGCGCACCGTTGGCAACCTGCTGCCGCGCGATATCGACGGCGGCCGAATAGTCGCCGGCCTCGATCAGCTTTCGGAACTTCGCGGATCCCGTGACATTGGTGCGTTCGCCCACATTGACGAACAGGCTGTCGCCGTGGATGGACAGCGGCTCCAGGCCGGAGAGGCGGCAGGCGCGCGCGATCACCGGTACGTTACGGGGCGGCACGCCGGCAACCGCGCGTGCGATGCAACGGATGTGATCGGGCGTCGTGCCGCAGCAACCGCCGACCATGTTGAGAAAACCGCTCATCGCGAATTCGCGCAAGGTTTCAGCGGTCTCGGCCGGTGTCTCATCGTATTCTCCGAACGCGTTCGGCAGTCCGGCGTTCGGGTAGGCGCATACGTAAGTGTCGGCTATTCCCGATAGTTCCTCGATGTAGGGACGAAGTTGCTTTCCGCCGAGCGCGCAGTTCAGTCCGACGACCGCCGGCCGCGCATGCCGGATGGAATTCCAGAACGCCTCGGTGGTCTGACCCGACAAGGTGCGTCCCGATGCATCGGTGATCGTACCGGAGACGATGATCGGCAGATCGATGCCGGCGCCGTCCAGGACTTCGCGTACCGCGAACAGCGCCGCCTTGGCATTCAGCGTGTCGAAAATGGTTTCTATCAATATGACGTCGACGCCGCCGTCGACCAGCGCGCGTGCCGCCTCGGAATATCCGGCCACCAACTCATCGAATGTAATGTTGCGGAAGCCCGGATCGTTCACGTCGGGGGACAATGACGCCGTGCGGCCGGTCGGCCCGAGCGCGCCGGCAACGAAGCGCTGCCGGCCGGTGGCGGCGCTCACATCGTCGGCAGCCTGCCGCGCCACGCGCGCGGCGGTGAGGTTCAATTCGCCGATCAGCGATTCCATTCGGTAATCCGACTGGGAGACGGGCGTCGAATTGAAGGTATTGGTCGAAATGATGTCCGCGCCGGCGAGCAGATAGTCGCGGTGAATCGCCCCGATGATCTGCGGCTGCGTGATGACCAGCAGATCGTTGTTGCCTCGCAGATCGCTGCGCCACTCCGCGAATCGGTTGCCGCGGAAGTCCGCCTCGCTCAAGCGATGGCGTTGAATCATGGTGCCCATGGCGCCGTCGAGAATGACCAGCCGCTCCCGCAGCAGCGAAAGGAAGGCGTCGGCCCGCGGCGGTCGCTGTCCCGCCTGCATCAGGCCACCTGCGCGTGGTCGGCCACCTGCGCGTGGTCGGCCACCTGCGCGTGGGTTGCGACGCACGGCCGCAAGCCCATCGCGTGACAGATTGCATAGGTAAGTTCGGCGCGATTCAGCGTATAGAAATGAAATTCCGCGATTCCGTGCTCCTGCAGACGGTGCACCTGTTCGATCGCCACGTGCGCCGCGATCATGCGGCGGGTTTCAGGATCCTCGTCCAGGCCGTCGAAGCGGTTGCACAGCCATTGGGGAACGGAGGCGCCGCAACGCTCCGCAAATCGCAGCAATTGCGGAAAGCGCGTGATGGGCAGTATTCCGGGGACGATATTGAGGTGGATGCCGGCTGCCGCACAGCGATCGCGGTAGCGCAGGAATACGTCCGTATCGAAGAAGAATTGCGTGATCGCGCGGCGGGCGCCGGCATCGATCTTGCGCTTCAAATTGTCCAGTTCCGCCTCGATGCCTGGCGATTCCGGATGGCCTTCCGGGTAGGCAGCCACCGAGATTTCAAACGGAGCGGTGCCCGCGAGACCCCTCACCAGATCAGAGGCGTGCCGAAAGCCCGGCAGCTCCGGTTGCGCGACGTTCACTCCCGGCGCGGCGCTCCCTCCGGGCGCGGCACCGCTGGGCAGGTCGCCGCGCAATGCCACCATGTGCCGTATGCCGTGACGCCAGTAGTCCTGCGCGATGCCCAACACCTCCGCTTGGGATGACCCAACGCAGGTCAGATGCGGCGCGACGCGCAGATTTGTTTCGCGCAGGATGCGCAGCACACACTCATGGGTGCGGGTGCGCGTCGAACCGTCGGCGCCATAGGTCACCGACACGAACTCCGGCTGCAGGGGCGCCAGGCGCCGGACGGCATCCCACAGTTGCCGGGCCGTCGCGTCATCGCCCGGGGGAAAGAATTCGAACGATACCGTTGCTTGGTTTGCCATTTGCGCTCCGCCCGAGGGGTTCGCCTCATTGGTCATCATGCGAGCCCCCGAGTTGTGACACAATCTCATTATCTTCATGGAACGGATGAAACCGGCTCATGGCTACCACCGCGCTGGAACTGCGTCACCTGGAAACCCTGCTGGCTCTTGCAGAATGCGGCAGCCTGTCCAAAGCGGCGGCGCGCTTGTTTCTGACCCAATCGGCGCTTTCTCATCAGCTCAAGGCGCTGGAAAGCCACTACGGCGCCGCATTGGTCGAGAAGAATGTCCGGCCGCTGCGCTTCACGGCCATTGGGCACAGGCTGGTCACCCTGGCCAAGGCGGTCCTGCCGCAGGTTGCCGAGGCGGGCAGGGACGTCGCGCGGCTGGCGCAGGGCCACGCCGGCCCCCTGCGGGTGGCGGTGCAGTGCCACAATTGCTTCGACTGGCTGATGCCCGCCATGGACGCCTACCGCTCGCTCTGGCCCGAAGTCGAACTCGACATCATTTCCGGATTCGTCGTCGATCCGCTGCCGTTGCTCGAGCGGGGCGAAGCCGAACTCGCCATCATCCACGACCGCCAGGAACCCAGAGACTCGATCGTCTTCAGCTCGTTATTTCGCTATGAAAGCGTCGCATTGATGAGCCCCCGACACCCCCTGGCGTCGAAACAGTGGCTGGATGCCGACGACTTTGCCGGCGAAACCCTGATCACGTATCCGGTTCCCGACCAGATGCTGGACCTGATGAAGCACTGTCTGACGCCGGCCGGCATCAATCCGAAGAGGCGCACCGCCGAACTCACGGTGGCCATTCTGCAGTTGGTCGCGAGCGGCCGCGGGATCGCTGCGTTGCCGTCCTGGACGGTCGGAAACTATATCGAGCGGGGCTACGTGGTCTCGCGCCCCATCGGTCCCGCAGGATTGCGCTGCGAACTGTATGCCGCGACCAGCCGCTCTACCGCAGATGCCGCCTATATAAAGGAATTCGTCGCGCTCACCCGGACGCTCTCTCTGACGCAACTGACCGGGGTTTCCGCACTGTAGCCGCGCTCATATCCGGAGCGATCGCTGACGGCATGTGCTTTTAAAACGTGACGTTCTGACGTCATGTCGCGTGACGCCAAAACGTCATGAAAAAAAACATACCATCGTCCCCGGCGCTGAATCCGCAGCACCAAGCCCGGTCAGGGCGTCAACACGGCGGCGCCCTCGAACCTGCCGTTGCGCAGATCACTGAGCGCCTGATTCGCCTCGCGCAGCGGATAGCGCGTGGTGTGCGTGACGATGCCCACCTGCGGCGCCAGCCGCAGGAAGTCGATCGCATCCCGGCGCGTGAGGTTGGCGACCGACAGCAGTTCGCGCTCCTCCCATAACAGACGATAGGGAAAACTCGGAATGTCGCTCATGTGAATGCCGGCGCAGACGACGCGGCCTCCTTTGCGGACCGACTTGAGAGCCTGCGGCACGAGATCTCCCGCGGCCGCGAAGATGATGGCGGCATCGAGCGGCTCGGGGGGCATCTCATCCGAACCTCCCGCCCACACCGCACCGAGAGTGAGCGCGAATTCCCGGCTTTTCGAATCCCCGGGCCGCACGAACGCGAACACGGATCGGCCCTCCCATTTCGCGACCTGGGCGATGATGTGCGCCGCCGCACCGAACCCGTAGAGACCAATCTTCCGTCCGTCGCCCGCGATCACCAGCGAGCGCCACCCGATGAGGCCGGCACAGAGCAAGGGTGCCATCGCCACATCCGTGAGTGCCTCGGTAGTTCCGGCTTCGCCGAGCGGAAATGCGAAACGCGCATCGGCGACGGTTGCCGTGGCATAACCTCCGTCTCGCGTGTATCCCGTGAATAGCGCCCGGTCGCAGAGATTCTCGCGGTTCATCCGGCAATAGGAGCATTCGCCGCAGGTGTAGCCCAACCAGGGTATGCCGACGCGCTCGCCGATGGCGAGCCCCGTGACCCCGGGCCCGATGGCATCGATCCGGCCGACGATTTCGTGCCCGGGAATGATGGGCAGGTGCGAATCGGGGAGTTCCCCGTCGATCACGTGCAAGTCGGTGCGGCAAACGCCGCACGCCAGTATGTTGACGCGGATTTCGCCCGCACCGGCCGGCCGGCCGGCAATTTCCATCCACTCGAGGGGTTGCCCAAGCGTCTTCAGTACCATTGCGTGCATACATTTCCCGCTATCTTGGCGCTGACCGACCGGGTTCGTAGCCATCGGTCAGCGTATTCAGGAAAGCCACGATATCGTCGACATCGCGATCGCTCAACGATGGCCGATCGCCCGGGCGCCGATCGAATGGAGGTTGCCGGTCGAGATTGCCCTGGTACGCCTCCGGCAGATCGTCGAACTTTTGCGTTCCGCCGTTCGCGGCCCGCGGATACCACTTCTGCGGTTGGCTGTCCCGTTCTGCGTAAAAGCGCACGGCGTCCTCGAGCCGGTGAAAAACCCCGTTGTGGAAAAACACGCGGCGAAGCGCAACATTGCGCAGTGACGGCGTGCGGAACAAGCCGCAATACTCCTTTTTGCCGGCGAGGTCGGTACGGAGCGGCCCGCACAACCCCAGGTCGAAATAACGCGGATCCGCGTTGGCCGGGATTCGAGGGTTGCGCGGCGCCCCGATTCCGGCATAACCGAAGTCGGTGAACTGCGGAAACGCCCCTTCGCGCGGGGCGCTCGGATGACACCGGGCACAGTTACCCCTTGCGGGATCGTTAAACGCCGCCAAGCCTCGCGACTCCTCGCTCGTGAACGTCGCCTGGTGCCGCAACCAGGCGTCGTACTTGCCGCTGTAGGGATAAAACTCCTCGGGGTTTTGTTGATAGGTTTCCAACGCCATCAACACACCCTTGAACGCCAGTGCCTGGTCCTCGAACACGCGCGCGCCGAACGTGTCGCGAAATTGCCCTGCATAGCTTGCCCGCTGCACCGTGGCGACGACCGTTGCCTCATCGGGGTTGGCCATTTCGAACGGCGAGAACAGCGGCAATCGCGCCTGATCGTGCGCCGACTGCGACCGGCCGTCCCATGTCCGGCCACCGGCCGGACCCTGGTCGATGCTGTCGTCGCCCTCGTCGTCGAAGAAATGTTCGGTGAACGGCGGAATATTCTGGGAGTACATCAAGGTGGGGACGGCGCGCACACCGGTGCGCCGTCCGTTTCCGCCGCCGGACTGCACCGGCAAATCGTTGGGTGGACCGAACGAACGCCCCGGGTCATGGCAACTGGCGCAGGACATTTTGCCGGAAGCCGACAAGGATTTATCGAGAAACAACTGCCGGCCCACCGCCGTCATGGCCGCCGCCGACGGCGGCTGCGCGAACGTATTTGCATAGAACGGCGCGGAGTTGTCGGCGCCCGCGAGCGCACCCTTGCCGCACAGCACGGCCGACAGGATCGGCACGCTCGACATGATCAGCGCCGACAGGAGCGGCGCGCCCGTCCTCTGCCGCCTGCCGCCTGCGGCACCGCCGGCCGTAGCGCGCTTTGTTTGCTGTCGCTGGATCACGCGGGGAAGCATGCCTGGCCCGGCGCGGCGGGGGAAGTTCCTAGTGAACCCTGCTGCTCGCGTCGCTCGCAACGCCCTTGTTGAACAGCTGACCCACGTCCACCGCGTCGAAAACGTAGGCGCGGTTGCAGAAATCGCAGCGCACCTCGACCTCGCCGCGCTCGGCCAAAATCGAGCGGGTTTCCGCCTCGCCCAAACCCTGCAGCATGCCGCTCACGCGGTCGCGCGAACATCGGCAGCGGAAGAAGACCGGAACCGGTTCAAAGATCCGCACATCGTCTTCGTTGAACAGCCGATGCACGATCTCAGCGTCCGCCAGGCTCCGTAATTCCTCGGGAGTCAGCGTCGCGCCGATCAGTTGCACCCGGCGCCAGGCATCGTCGATGGCGGCGGGATCCGCGGCCGCCGCGCCGGGAGCGGAAGTGCTGCGCTCACCCGGCAGCCGCTGCAGCAGCATGCCCGCCGCGCCATGTTCGTCGGCGTGCAACCACAGCCGGGTCGGCAGCTGCTCGGAATTCTCGAAGTAGATCTGCAGCGAATCGGCAAGGCGCGGGCCCGTGATGGGCACGATTCCCTGATAGCGCTGCGACCCATCGTCGCTTTCCAATGTCACCGTGAGATTGCCGGTGCCGATCAATCGATGCAGGCCCACCGCCGGTTCCCCGGATTCGAGTTCCTCGCGGCAGCGGGCAAGTCCTCGGACGCCCAACCCGCTCGTGCATTGCGCCAACAACAGCTGTAGAGCGCCGGGACCCTGCAATTGCAGTGACAGCACGCCTTCGAACTTGATGGTCGCCGCGAGCAGGAGGGATGCGACCACCGCCTCTCCCAAGGCTTCGCGTATGACGCCTGGATAGTCCCGATGTTCGATCAACGCACGCCAGGAAGCGTCCAGATGGACCAAATGTCCGCGAATCGGATAATGCTCGAAGATGAAACGATGCAGCGAATCGCGGTCATGCATCTTGAGATGAACCACGCATTAAGCAGAACCACCCAGCTTGGTTCTCAACAGGTCGTTGAGCTGCGCCGGATTCGCCTTGCCCTCGGTGGCCTTCATGACCTGGCCGGCAAAGAAGCGGAAGAGCTTGTCGTTGCCGGCCCGATAGTCGGCAAGCTGTTTCGGATTGGCGGCGATGACGGCGTCGATGACGCTCTCGATGGCGCCGGCGTCCGTGATTTGCTTCAGGCCCCGCTTCTCGATGATGTCGTCCGCGCTCCGGTTTTCGGCCCACATCGCCTCGAATACGTCCTTGGCGATTTTCCCTGAGATGGTCGCATCGACGATGCGCGCCAGCAGGCCGCCGAGCGCCGCGGGGGACACCCGCGAGGCGGTGATCTCGAGGTTGTCGCGATTGAGCGCACTGGAAAGTTCACCCATGACCCAATTTGCCGCGAGCTTGGCATGCGCCCCGCTTAAGTCTGCTAGCACGGCTTCGAAATACGCGCCAAGTTCGCGACTGGCACTCAACACTCCGGCGTCATACACCGAGAGGCCGAGATCGCGGGCGAATCGAGCGGCCTTCTCATCCGGCAATTCCGGCAAGGTCGCGCGCACGGTGGCGATGAAACCTTCGTCGATTTCCACCGGCAGAAGATCCGGATCCGGGAAGTAGCGGTAGTCGTTCGCTTCCTCTTTGGAGCGCATCGAGCGGGTCTCGTCCTTGTCGGAATCGTACAGACGGGTTTCCTGCACCACCTTGCCGCCGCTCTGGATGAGTTCGACCTGCCGGGCGACCTCATATTGAATCGCCTTTTCGACGAAACGAAACGAATTCAGATTCTTGATCTCGGCGCGGGTGCCGAATTTTTCCTGCCCGCGCGGCCGCACCGAGACATTCGCGTCGCAGCGGAACGACCCTTCCTGCATGTTGCCGTCGCAGATCTCGAGATAGCGGACCAGTGTGTGAATCTTCTTCATGTACGCCACGGCCTCCTTGGCCGAACGCATATCCGGCTCGGAGACGATTTCCAGCAGCGGCGTACCGGCGCGGTTGAGGTCGATGCCGGTGGCATTGGCCAATCCTTCGTGCAGCGACTTGCCGGCATCCTCCTCGAGGTGCGCGCGCGTGACTCCGATGGTCTTGGCCGTTCCGTCTTCCAGCAGGACGTTGAGCGAGCCGCGGCTCACCACCGGGTGCTCGTACTGGCTGATCTGATAGCCCTTCGGCAGATCGGGGTAGAAATAGTTCTTGCGTGCAAAAATCGAGCGCCGCGCGATGGTGGCGCCGATGGCGAGGCCAAATTTGACCGCCATGCGAACGGCTTCGGCGTTGAGCACCGGCAGCACCCCCGGGTATGCCAGGTCCACCAGGTTCGCCTGGGTGTTGGGAGGGGCGCCATACGCGGTGGCGGCGGCCGAGAAGATCTTCGACCGGGTGGCGAGTTGGGCATGGATCTCGAGCCCGATGACAACTTCCCAGTCAGCCATCATTCATACCCGCGCGGAGCGTGTGTGTGCCATTCCGTCGCCCGTTGATACAGGTGAGCCGCGTTGAGGAGGCGCCCCTCGGAGAAGTGCGGTCCGATGAGCTGCAGGCCCATGGGCAATCCATCGACGAAGCCGCACGGCAATGACACTCCGGGCAGTCCGGCGAGATTCGCACCGATGGTATAGATGTCGTTCAAGTACATGGTGACCGGATCGTCGATCTTGGCGCCGATGTCGAAAGCCGGCGTGGGGGTCGTGGGTCCGACGACCAGATCGACTTGTTGAAAGGCTGCACGAAAATCCTCGGTGATCAGGCGGCGTACCTTTTGCGCCTTCAAATAATAGGCATCGAAATAGCCGGCGGACAACACATAGGTGCCGGTCATGATCCGGCGCTTGACCTCCGGGCCGAACCCTTCACCGCGCGAACGCTTGTACAGGTCGGCCAGGTCTTTCGGCTGGTCGCAGCGGTAACCGAAGCGCACGCCGTCGAATCGCGACAGATTCGAAGAGCACTCGGCCGGCGCGACCACATAGTAGGTCGGAACGGACAGCGGCAGGTGCGGCAGGCTCACTTCCACGGTGGCGGCACCCAACGACGTGTACACCTTCAGCGAATCATGAATGAGGGCCGCATTGCGCGGCTCCAAACCGTCGAAGAACTCCCGCAGAAGGCCGATTTTCAAGCCCCGGAGCGGCGCGTTGAGCATCGCCGGATAGTCCGGCACCGGTTCATCGACGCTGGTCGAGTCCAGCGGGTCGAAGCCGGCGATGGTCTTCAGCACGCTTGCCGCGTCCTCCGCGGTGCGGGCGAACACCCCGGCCTGATCGAGGCTCGACGCAAAAGCGATCATGCCGTAGCGCGAAACGCGGCCATAGGTGGGTTTGAAGCCGGTCACACCCGTCAATGCCGCGGGTTGACGAATCGAACCGCCGGTGTCGGTTCCGGTGGTGAACGAGGCGAGCCGCGCCGCCATGGCCGCGGCAGATCCGCCCGACGAGCCACCGGGGACCTTTGCAGTGTTCCATGGATTCTTGACCGCACCGTAGTAACTGGTTTCGTTCGAGGACCCCATGGCGAATTCGTCCATATTCGCCTTGCCCAGCATGACGGCTCCCGCCGCCTTGAGGCGCGCGACCACGGTGGCATCGTAGGGTGCGACGAAATTGTCCAGCATGCGCGAACCACAGCTGGTGCGCACCCCATCGGTACAGAAAATATCTTTATGAATGAGTGGGATGCCGAGGAGCGGTGCTCGCTCTCCGTCCTTGAGGCGACGGTCGGCCGCCGCGGCCGCGGCGAGCGCCGCATCGGCAGTCAGGGTGATCAGCGCGTTCAAAGCCGGATTCAGCCGTTCGATGCGCGCAAGGAAATGCCGGGTGAGTTCCACGCTCGACAGCTCTCTTAATCGAAGGCGCTCGGCCAGCTCGCCGACCGAAAGGTTGTGCAGCATCGTCACGGTTTTCGGCGGGCCCTACTCGATGACCCGTGGGACCACGTACAGCCCGGCCTGCACACTGGGGGCATTTCTCTGGTACTTCTCATGCTGGTCGGTTTCCGTGGCCACGTCGGGGCGGAACCGCTGCCGCTGACCGTCGAGCGGGTGCGCCATGGGTTCGACGCCGCCCACGTCGGCGCGCGACAGCTCGTCCACGAAATCGACGATGCTCGACAGGCTGGTCACATAGACCGGCATCTCCTGTTCGGTGATCGACAGCCGTGCGAGGTGTGCGATCTTTTCCACGTCTTGACGGGTCAGGCTCATATGAGTGCTTGAAAGTGCGTGCGAGTACGCATTTTTAGCTGATATCCATGATACACGTTGCCTTGTTATATGTCTTATCGGTTGTTACATTAGCGCAACTTTTTTAACCCCCAATTTCAGCAGAAAAAAACCCTATGTTCAAACGCCTTAGAGGTTATTTCTCCAATGACCTCTCAATCGATCTTGGGACCGCGAATACGCTGATTTACGTGCGCGAGCGCGGCATCGTCCTGAACGAACCGTCGGTGGTTGCGGTGCAGGACGAACCGACCCGCGGCGGCAAGATCATCGTTGCAGTCGGGGTCGAAGCCAAGAACATGCTGGGGCGAACCCCGGGTCACATAACCGCCGTTCGGCCCATGAAGGACGGCGTCATCGCCGACTTCACCTACACGGAAAAGATGCTGCAGTACTTCATCAAGAAGGTGCACGGCAATCGATTCCTGTCCCCGAGCCCCAGGGTGCTGGTATGCGTCCCCTTCGGCTCCACTCAGGTGGAGCGTCGCGCAATCAAGGAATCGGCCGAGGGCGCGGGCGCGCGCAGCGTCGACATCGTGCCGGAACCCATGGCCGCGGCCGTGGGTGCGGGACTCCCGGTGCAGGAGGCGCGCGGCTCCATGGTGCTCGACATCGGCGGCGGCACATCGGAAGTGGCCGTGATCTCGCTCAACGGCATCGTGTATGCGGCCAGCGTCCGCATCGGCGGCGACAAGTTCGACGAGGCAATCACCAACTACGTGCGCCGCAACTACGGCATCTTGATCGGCGAGGCGACCGCGGAACGCATCAAATTGGAGATCGGCTCGGCGTATCCCGGCCAGCAGGTTCGCGAGATATCGGTCAAGGGCCGCAACCTCTCCGAGGGCGTGCCGCGAAGCTTCACCTTGAACTCCAACGAAATTCTCGAGGCGCTGCAGGAACCCCTGCAGGGCATCGTGGGTGCCGTCAAGCAGGCCCTCGAACAAACTCCGCCTGAACTCGGAGCCGATGTGGCCGAGCGCGGCATCGTGCTCACGGGCGGCGGCGCGCTGCTGCGGGACGTTGATAAATTGCTCATGGAAGAGACCGGGTTGCCAGTGGTGGTGGCGGACGATCCGCTGACCTGCGTCGCACGCGGCGGCGGCCGGATCCTCGAACTCACCGAGGAACATGGACCGGGCATCTTCGGATTGGAGTAATGCAAGCGGCTGCCCATGGTCGCATTTCGTAGCACCGACACATCCGGTCGAACGTCGGGCCTGTTGCTTCGCTGCGTCTTGTATTGCCTGCTGGCCCTGGGATTGATCATCTTCGACAAGCGCTACGATCATCTCGGAGAAATCCGCCGTTTCCTTTCGGTGGTCGCGTACCCGGTGCAGATCGCCGTCTCCAGTCCATTCCAGGGCTGGGATTGGTTTCGTGAAAGCGTCTCGTCGCGGGAAACCCTCCGTGCCGACAAGGCGAGGCTCGAGGCGGAACTGCGGCTCGCGAATTTCCGCCTGCAACGCTACGAGGCGCTGGAGGCCGAAAGCCAGCGGCTTCGCGCATTGCGCGAAAATACGGCCGGAGTCGCCAATCGCTTCGTCATCGGCAACATCATGGATCTCGACATTGACGCCTTTCGCGAGCGTGTTATGGTCGACAAGGGTGCGCGCGACGGCGTGTTCGTGGGACAGGCCGTGCTCGACGCCGGCGGCGTCTTCGGCCAGGTCGCTCGGGTCGGCGAATTGACCAGCGAAGTCATCCTCGTCAGCGACGGGACGCATGCCATTCCGGTCCAGGTCAACCGCAATGGTCTGCGCACCATCGCCGTGGGCACCGGCGACATGACCAGACTCAAGCTGCCGTATCTTTCGACCAGCGCCGATGTCATCGCCGGGGATCTCTTGGTTACCTCGGGGCTGGGAGGCGGCTTTCCCGCTGGCTATCCGGTGGGTACCATCGCCGAGGTCAAGCGCGATCCGGCACAATCCCTTGCCGAGGTCGAGGTGCGCCCCGCGGCGGCGCTGGACCGGTCGCGCGAAGTGATGTTCGTGTGGTTGACGCCGGAGGCTTCTGCGCCGGAATCGGCAACGCCGCCCGCACAGGCGCCGGCCAAGGCGGCCGCCACGCCGAAAGCGGCGCCGCCGGCGCAAAAAGCGGCGGCCTTGCCGGCTCAACCGAATGGAGCGCCCAAGAAATGATGCGTGACGAACCTGCCAGGCGTTTACCCATGGCGCTATCCGCGCTGGTCGCGTTGGCGCTCTCCGTCGTGCCCCTGCCCGCACCCGTCGATGCGTTTCGTCCCGATTTTCTGGTCCTCGTGGTGTTCTACTGGTCGATTGAATCGCCGCGGGCCGGAGGCTTGGCGCTGGCATTCGCATCGGGGCTCGCCCTCGATGTGACCCGGGGCGTCGTGCTCGGGCAACATGCCCTGGCGCTGACGCTGATGGCGGCTTGGGCGACGCATCTGCGGCTTCGGCTCCGGGTATTCTCGGTCTTATCCCAGTCGCTGACCATTTTTGCCCTGCTGACGGGTTATCAGTTCGTGCTGTTCTGGATCGATGGCGCGACCGGCAACCCGGTGACGGCGTTCAGCCGGTGGCTCGCTCCGATGATCGGCGCCTTGATTTGGCCGTTGTTGGCCGGCCTGATGAACCGCGTGGACGACCGGTGAATTCCAGGAGCACGGCATGATATTCGACGAATTCTCCCCATCGCGCACCCGCCGCACGCTGAACGTAGGCGGGCGCACGCTGCGCGCATTGGGTTTGGACGGTCCGCTGACCGGCATATTGGCAATCATCCTGTGCATCGGGGTTCTGGTGGTGTATAGCGCTTCCGGGCAGAACATCCGAATGGTCGAGCACCATTTGGCGAACACTGCCATCGCGGTGGCCGCGCTGCTGGCGCTCGCCCGGCTGGCCAGCCCGCAGTATCTGCGTCTGTTCGCACCGATCGCGTATGTGATCGGGGTGTTGTTGCTGGTCGTGGTGGCGGTCACGGGACATATCGGCAAAGGCGCGCAGCGCTGGCTCGATGTGGGATTCATGCGCTTCCAACCGTCCGAGATCATGAAGCTTGCGGTACCGATGATGTGCGCGTGGTACATGCACGACCGCCCGCTGCCGCCGACCTTCAAGGATTTGTTCGTCATGGCCATCATGATCGGGGTTCCGACGGCGATGATCGTGGTTCAACCCGATCTCGGCACCGCCCTGCTGATCGCCGCCTCCGGCCTGATCGTGATGCTGCTCGCGGGACTGCAGGTGCAGATCATCCTGATATTCATACCTCTCATCGGCGGCGCGGCTTGGGCCGGCTGGCATTTCATTCACGAGTACCAGCGCCAGCGCGTACTCATGTTCCTGAATCCCGAAAACGATCCACTGGGTGCCGGCTACCACATCATTCAGTCCCAGATCGCCATCGGCTCGGGCGGGGTCTTCGGCAAGGGCTACATGAACGGCAGCCAGGCGCAGTTGGAATTCCTGCCGGAACGCTCCACGGACTTCATCTTCGCGGTCATCGGGGAGGAATTCGGCTTGCTCGGCCAATTGCTGATTCTCACGCTGTACGGCGCCGTCATCGGCCGCGCGCTATACCTTGCCAATCAGGGCCAGGACACCTTCTCGCGGCTGACAGGCGGAGCGATTGCGCTGAGCTTCTTCGTTTACGTGTTCGTCAATTCGGGAATGGTGAGCGGCATCCTGCCGGTGGTCGGGGTGCCGTTGCCGATGATCAGCTACGGAGGCACTTCCATGGTCACCTTGCTGGCCGGTTTCGGCATATTGATGTCGCTGCATTCACATCGCAAGCTGATCGGCTCCTGATGCGCCACCCGCATTTCCCACTGGTCATCTGTACGGCTCTCGTCATCCTCGGCGCGGGAGCCCGTCCCGCCGCGGCCATCGACACTCATCGCGCCGACGTCAAGAGCTTCATCAACGAGGTTTCCGCCAAGGATTCGATCAGCAAGCGGCAGTTGCGCAAGCTGCTGCACGGCGCGAAAAGCCAACCTGTCATCATCGATGCCATGAGCCGGCCGGCGGAAAAGGCCAAGCCATGGTACGAATACCGCCCGCTCTTCCTGACCGAAAAGCGCATTCAGGAAGGCGCCGATTTCTGGATAGCGCACCGGCAGGAGCTCGACCGCGCCAGCGTCAAATCCGGTGTGGCCCCGGAGTACCTCGCGGCCATTGTCGGCGTCGAGACGTTTTACGGCCGTCTCACGGGGTCCTATCGGGTGCTGGATGCGCTGGCGACGCTGGCGTTCGACTACCCGGCGCGCGCGAAATTCTTCCGTGATGAGTTGGAGCAATTCATCTTGCTTTCCCGCGAGCGTGGTCTCGATCCGAAGGTGGTGAAAGGATCGTACGCCGGAGCCATGGGGGCGCCGCAGTTCATGCCGTCGAACTACCGCAAATATGCGGTCGACGCAAATGCGAACGGCCACATCGACCTCTGGAATAACTGGGCGGACGTCTGCGCGAGCGTGGGCAACTACCTCAAGGAACACGGCTGGAACCCGGGCGAACCGGTGCTCAGCGATGCGGCGGTGGACGTGGACAAGACCGCGGACCTGGACGGGCGCAAGCTGGCCCTGTCGGATACGGTTGAATCCTTGAAGGCGAAGGGCGTGAACTTCGACAGTTCATTGCCGCCGGAAGCGCCCGCCCTGCTCATCGCCGCCGACGAGTCCGACGGGGTCCACTGGCGCGTGGGCTACAATAATTTCTACGTGATCACCCGTTATAACCACAGTGCGTTGTATGCGATGGCCGTGTACGAACTCGCCTCCGCCATGAAGCAGCGGATCCTCCTGCACGACGCGGCCGCTGTCAGGGAGGCTCCGCACGGCTTGGCGCTGCCGGCTGTTGCGGCGCGCGCAGGGCCGTGACAGTCGTGCGCGTACCAGGAGCTGCGGCTCACGTGAAATACTCAGGCAGGCTCCTCGTCCCGGTCGGGCTGGCCGCCTTCGGGCTTGCCGGCTGTTTCACGACGCCGACTCCCCCGGTATCGAATAACGCCGTTCCCCCTGCTCCGCCGGCCGCGGCGCCACCCCCCGCTCCGGACACCGCGCCGAGCGCCGCACCGCGATCCCGCAAAGGCAATCCGCCGTTTTATGTCGTGTTCGGCAAGCGTTACTACGTGCTGTCCTCCAGTGCGGCGTACGTCGAGCGCGGGGTCGCCTCATGGTACGGCCCGGGCTTTCACAAGGTGCGAACCTCCACCGGCGAGGTATACGACATGTACGGCATGACGGCGGCGCACAAGACGCTGCCGTTGCCCGCTTACGTGCGCGTCACGAACTTGCAGAACGGCCGAAGCGTCGTCGTGCGCGTCAATGACCGGGGACCGTTTGTCGGCAATCGCATCATCGATCTGTCCTACACCGCTGCTTCCCGGCTCAACATGCTGCACAACGGCACGGCCATGGTGGAAGTTCGCGCGCTCGATTCCCCGGCGGGCGCGCCCGATCCGGGAGCGACCGGGGATCCTGCCCCCGCTCCGACGGCCGCGGCCCGGACCGTGCTGTTCGTGCAGGCGGGCGCGTTCGCCGACCCGGCCAATGCCGAACGCTTGGCGGCCAAACTGCGCGGCGGCGGATACGGCAAGATCTTCGTCCGCGATGACATCATCGCAGGCCGCAAAATGTACCGGGTGCGCGTAGGTCCCGTTCCCGACGTTCCGGAATTCGATCGCATCGTGGCGGCGCTGGAGCGCTCCGGCGTGCACGATGCCCATCTCGCGTTGGACTGACTCTCCTGTCGAGCATCGATCACCGCTACACTAGCAAACTTTTTACCAAGGTATTCCCACTCATGTTCCGTCCCCTGCTGAGTTTGATTCTTCTCGCCGTGTTCGCTCCCGCCCTCGGTCAGGGGCAATCCCGCGCCGCCACTCCGATTCCGTCGGCACCCGCCGTCGATGCGAAAGCCTTCATCGTCGTCGACTACCGCACCGGCAAAGTGCTGGCGTCTCAGGAGGCCGTGGCGCGCATGGAGCCGGCCAGCCTCACCAAACTGATGACGGCATATCTGGTCTTTCAAGAACTGGCCGCGGGCAAGCTCAAGCTCGATGAGCCGGTGGTTGTCAGCGAACACGCCTGGCGCTCCGAAGGTTCTCGAACCTTCATAGAACTCGGCAAGCCGGTATCGGTGGAATTGCTGATATTGGGGATGATCGTGCAATCCGGCAACGATGCGACGATCGCGTTGGCGGAGCGGATCGCGGGAACGGAACAGACGTTCGCGCAACTCATGAACGCCAACGCGGCGCGTCTCGGCATGGTGGGCACGCATTTCGACAACAGCTCCGGGCTGCCGTCTCCGCAGGACTACACCACGGCGCGCGACATGTCCTTGCTCGCCGTCGCCATGATTCGCGACTTTCCCCAGTACTATAAGTACTACTCGGTGCGCGAGTTCGAGCACAACGGCATCAAGCAGCAAAACCGCAACGGCTTGCTCGAACGGGATCCCACCGTCGACGGCCTGAAAACCGGCCACACCGATTCCGCGGGTTTCTGTCTGGTCACCTCGGCGCTGCGCGATGGGATGCGCCTCGTATCCGTCGTGCTCGGCTCGACCAGCATGAAGGCGCGCGAAAATGCCAGCGCCGCGTTGCTCAACTACGGCTTCGCCTTTTACGACACCAAGTTGGTCGTCAAGGGCGGCGCCGTGCTCGCCTCGACCAAAGTCTGGAAAGCGGCGGCGTCGCCGGTCGATGTCGGCATCAAGGACGATCTGTACCTCACGTTGCCGCGGGGCCAGGCGGCCGACGTCAAGACCGCCGTGGACGTTCAGCCGCGGCTCATCGCGCCGCTTTCTCTCGATGCGAACGTCGGTCAGCTGCGCGTATTCGCGGGGAATCAGACGCTCGCGACCCAGCCGGTGCATCCGCTCAAGAGCGTCGCGGCCGGCGGGTGGTGGCGGCGCCTCATCGACACCATCCGATTGTGGTTCGCGTGAGCAGAACGCTGCCAATCTGTTATTTGAACGGCGCCTACCTGCCGCTGTCCGAAGCGCGGGTGTCGCCGTTGGATCGCGCTTTCCTGTTCGGCGATGCGGTTTACGAAGTGATTCCCGTCTACGGCGGCCGCCCTTTCAGATTGCGCGAACATCTGGACCGGCTGAACCGCAGCCTCGCGGCCATCCGCATGCCGGCGCCTCGTTCGCACCCCGAATGGGCCGCCATCTGCGCGCAGCTCGCGGCGCCCTGCGGCGAAACGGACTGTCATATCTATATTCAGGTGAGCCGGGGAGCCGAGCAAGGGCGCAATCACGCCTGGCCCGACGGCCTCACGCCGACCCTTTTCGCCTATGTGAGCGCGCTCGATTCCTTGCCCGCGGCAATGCTCGAGAATGGCGTGTCCGCGGTGACCGCCCCCGATATCAGGTGGGCGCGGCGCGACATCAAGTCCACTGCCCTGCTGGCGAATATATTGCTCAAGAAAATGGCCGCCGATGCCGGCGCCTTCGAGACCATCATGCTCGAGAACGGCGAGCTGACCGAAGGATCCTCGACCACGGTTCACGTGATATCGGGCGGCGTCATCCATACGCCGCCCAACGGCCACCGCATCCTGCCGGGCACCACTCGCGATGTGGTGACCGAACTCGCGGCGCGGCTTGACATGGATTGCACCACGAGCCGCGTGCCGGAAGCGATGCTTCGCTCGGCCGGTGAAATCTGGCTGAGCTTTGCGACTCGCGGCGTGCTGCCGGTGACCGTTCTCGACGGCAAGGCCGTCGGCAGCGGCAAGCCCGGACCGTTGTTCGTGCGCATGCATGCCGCCTTCGTCGACTTCACGCGCGAATTGGCCGGGACGCCGGCGCTGTGAGCGGCGAGACTCTTCAGGAGTTTCCGAGCGACTTTCCCATCAAAGTGATGGGTCGCCACGACAGCAACCTGCGCGCGCTCACTCAGGCCATCATCGAACGCCATGCCGGCCCGCTCGCCGACGCGAACGTGCGAACGCGCACCAGCAGCGACGGAAACTTCCTGGCGCTGACCTACATGGTTCGGGCATCCAGCCGCAAACAGCTCGACGATATCTACAGGGAACTGACGGCCTGCAAGTCCGTGTTGATGGCGCTGTGAGCCGCCGCTGCGTCCTCGCGCGGCGCGAACTTGAGTTCGCGCAAGAGGTGCGGAGTGAGGCCGAGCGCCGCCGCGCGAACCTCCGAGACGCCGCATAAATCCGCGAGTTGCGTGACGCCAAGCCCGCGGTAACCGCAGACGTTGATGCGCTCGAAGGGCTCGAGATCGAGCGCCACGTTGAGCGCGAGACCGTGATAACTGGCGCCGCGCCGAATGCGAAGGCCGATGCTGGCGAGCTTGACGGCGCCGACATAGACGCCGGGTGCCTCCCTCGAACCGCTCGCGGTTACACCCAACTCGCGCGCGTACGCGATGACCGCATTCTCGAGCGCCACCACCAATTCCCGCACGCCCATGGCGTGGCGCCGTAGATCGATGAGCGGATAAACCACGAGCTGGCCGGGGCCATGGTAGGTAACCTGGCCGCCGCGGTCGATCTGCACCACCGGGATGCCGCCGGGCGACAGGACGTGCTCGCGCTTCGCATTCAAGCCGAGCGTGAACACCGGGGGATGTTCGAGCAGCCAAATTTCATCGGGTGTCGACGGGCCGCGGTCGTCGGTGAACTTCTGCATCGCCCGCCAGGTGGGTTCATACTCCACCAGTCCCAAGTGCTTGACCCGCGGGACGGCATCCACGTCGTCAGCTCGCATCGGCCGCCCGCGCATCGGCCGCCCGCGCATCGGCCGCCACGGCCGGGAGCGGGAGCTTGCTGTTGTCGAGACCGGCGTTGTTGCGGGCAAGCGCCTGTTCCGCGCGATAGCTCGAGCGGACCAGCGGGCCCGAGACGCATTCCAGAAATCCCAGGGACAGCGCCCACTCGCGGTAGCGGTCGAATTCATCCGGCGTCACGAAGCGCTCGATGTTCAAATGATTGGGTGTCGGCCGCAGGTATTGACCCAGCGTGAGAATGTCGACCGAAGCTGCGCGTAAATCGGCCATGGTATCGCGGATTTCCTGATCGGTTTCCCCGAGGCCCAGCATCAGACTCGTCTTCGTGAGCACCGGCGGCCGATGCTGCTTTGCAAACGAGAGCACCTCGATGGTCTGCGCATAGCCCGCGCGCGGATCGCGCACCGGGTGGGTGAGACGCCTGACCGTTTCGATATTCTGCGCGAATACGTCGAGGCCCGAATCCACGACGGTACGAACGTCCTCGAGCACCCCCTGGAAATCGGGCGTCAACGCCTCGACCGCGGTACCGGGATTGCGCCGTTTGATGGCGCGAACCGCGGCGGCATAGTGCGCCGCGCCGCCGTCCGGCAGGTCATCTCGATCGACGGACGTGAGCACGACATATTTCAGGCCCATCAGTTCCACCGAGCGGGCCACGTTTTCCGGCTCCTCCGGGTCGAGCCAGCCGCGCGGGTTGCCGGTATCCACGGCGCAGAACCGGCAGGCGCGGGTACACACCGCCCCCATCAACATAATGGTCGCGGTGCCCGCGTTCCAGCATTCGCCGATATTGGGGCATTTCGCCTCCTCGCACACGGTGCTCAGGCGGTGCTCGCGAACGATGTCCTTGACGGCGGAGAATGCGGCGCCGCCCGCCATGGGCGCCCGCAGCCACGGTGGTTTTCGCAGCGGCGCCGCCCCCGAAGCCCCGGACTTGATCCCGTCCTTGATGGCGGTATGGCCCTGCGGAGTCGTGTATTTCTCGCCGCTTCGCGCGAGGCGGGGCTCGCCGTTACCGGCGGGGCGAGGCTCTTGCGCGATGGGAATGCCCTTGAATTCCGACATGATGGAATTGTACCCCAAGAGCTTGCCTGAGCAATCCTAGCCGTTCAACGCCTCGAGGCGCTCCGGCGTACCCACATCCTCCCACAGGCCGGTGTACAGCTCGGCGCCGCAGCGCTTCGCGGCCATCGAGCGCACGAGCAGCGGTTTTAACGGAAATACGCCGTCCTTGCAGCCTGAAAAGAACTCATGTCGATACGCCGCTATCCCGGCGAAGGTGTATTGCTGTTCGGCGGCCGGCACTGCATCGCCCCCTTGCAGGCCGAAATCGCCCTTCGGATGTTGCGGCGGATTCGGGACCAGCACCAAATGCGAGTCACGCGCATCGTTCAGCGAGAGGCGCTCGAAACCATAGTCGGTGAAGATGTCGCCGTTCACGACCAAGAACGGACCCGGACCCAAAAGTGGAAGAGCACGAAAGATGCCTCCGGCCGTTTCGAGTGCCTGCGGCGACTCCTCGCTGTAGAGGATCGGGACGCCGTGGCGGGAACCGTCGCCCAGATAGTCGCGGATCATCGATCCCAGCCATGCGAGATTGACGACGATCCGCTCGATCCCAGCCTGCGCCAAACGCTCGACGTGGCGCTCGATCAACGGTTTGCCGCGAATGCGGAGCAAGGGTTTCGGCACGCTGTCGGTCAACGGGCGCATGCGCTCGCCGCGACCCGCCGCCAGTATCATCGCCGTGCGCGGCCGTGCCGTCATGGAGTCGCGGAAGGCTCGCCGACCCGCGCCTGCGCGGCCGCGAATGCAGCATCGACCTGTGTGGCCAAAAAATCCGCGAATTCCGCGGTCTCGGGATGGGACGCCGCGGCGACCCGCGTGTAGTTGAGAACCCGGGGCAGATCCTTGAGATAGCCGCGCTTGCCGTCGCGGTAATAGAGCCGCGCGAAAATGCCGAGCACCTTGATGTGCCGCTGCAGCCCCATCAGGTCGAACCAGCGCAGGAATTCGGCCGCATCGGCTCCCGCTCCCAGGCCGGCGCGTTCCAGCCTTTCACGGTACCCGAGCACCCACCCCCGCACCCGTTCCGGCGGCCAGGCAATGTAGCAGTCCTTGAGGAGAGAGACCGCATCGTAGGTAATGGGTCCGAGCACCGCATCCTGAAAGTCCAGAATGCCGGGATTGCGCTCGGCAGTGAGCAGCAGATTGCGCGAGTGATAGTCTCGATGCACGAAGGCGGCCGGCTGCGACAGAGCGGCTTGCACCAACGCGTCGAACAATCGATCCAGCAAGCGGCGCTCGGGTCCCCCTGCCGGAATCCCAAGGTGCCTGCCCAAGAACCACTCGGGAAACAGCTGCATTTCACGCAGGAGCAAACCCCGATCGTACGCCGGCAAGCTGCGTGCCGCCGCGCCTCCGGCGGTCTGCATCGTCACCAACGCCTCGAGCGCATCGGCATACAGCCGGTCGACCTCCCGGCCCGCCGTCAGTTCGTCGAGGTATTGGCGGGACCCCAGATCCGACAGCAGCAGCAAGCCTTGGGGCACGTCCCGCGCCAGCACGAGAGGCACGTTCAAGTTCATGCCGGCCAGCGCCTGCGCGATGCTGACGAACGGTGCGACATTTTCCTTGTCCGGCGGCGCATCCATCACGATGCAGGTGTCCGCGCCGCGGGTTACGCGAAAATACCGGCGAAAGCTCGCGTCGGCGGATGCCGGTTCGATCCGGCTGCCGCTGAATCCCAGATCGTCGACGACCCATCGCGTGAGCGCCGCCAGGCGGGAATCTCTTGCATCCGGTACACCCATGCTTGACCATTCACACACCGCAAATGCGGCGGTTTCATTATACCGATTAAGGCGATTCACTTTGCCCATGGCTTCTCACGTTCGAGCCGCATTGGCTGTTTTTTCGTATTTTGCGGCCGCTTCGATGGTTCAGGCAGGGGATATGTGCCCCGCTCCCCCCAAGCACTCCGCACCCCGAGGCGTGTCGATCAGTGACGACGATCATCTCATCCACATCGACAGCGATGATGCCATGGTCGATGCCGAGGGCCATGCGGCTGTGAGTGGCCGGGTCACGGTACGCCAGGACGCGCGCACCGTTGCCGCGGACTCGATGAACTACGATTACAAGACCGGCAAATTGCGGGTCGTGGGCGGGGTCGATTTCGAGGATCCCAAGCTTCGCATCAAAAGCGACACCGGCATCTACGACACGGTGGGCGGCGCCGAATTCGACAAGGCGAATTTTCAAATCCTGGACAGAAACGGCCGCGGCGTCGCACGCGAATTGTCCGTGCATCCCGACGGCAGGGTGGAGCTGGCGCAAGTGCGCTACACCACCTGTCCGGTCGGTAACGAAGACTGGATGCTGCAGGCCTCTGCGATCGACCTGGACACCGCCGGCCAGGAAGGATCGGCGCACAACGTGCTCATGCGGTTCAAGAGCGTCCCGATCTTTTACACGCCGTACATCGCGTTTCCGTTGGGCGACGAGCGCAAGAGCGGGCTCTTGTTTCCGAGCTTCGGGCACTCCGGCAGCAACGGCTACCAGCTTCAGGTGCCCTATTACTTCAATCTCGCCCCCAACTATGACCTGACGCTGACTCCCGGTTTCCTGTCCGCACGCGGGGTTCAGCTCGGCCCGGAATTCCGCTATCTCACCGCAAGTTCGCACGGTCAGATCGAAGCGAATTTCCTGCCGAACGACCGGATCGAGCATAGCGACCGCGCCTACTTCCATTTCACCGATGTCACCGATTTGAGGCGCGGCCTGCGCTTCGACACCGACATTGCCACGGTCAGCGACAGCAATTATTTTTCCGACTTTGCCGTGGGCTCGGAACAGACCAGCGTGACCTACCTGGAGCGGCGCGCCGACGTCAGGTACTACGACGACATCTGGCGCATCCGCGGCGAGCTGCAGAATTTCCAAACCATCGACACCGCTGTGCTCACCGGCGATCGTCCCTACTCGCGGGTACCGAGAATCCAGGCGGAAGGACTCTGGCCCGTGCCCAACAGCCATTTGGAACTTGCGTTGGACGGCGAGGCCACCAACTTCCTGCGTGGAGTCGGGCCCACCGGAGTACGCCTGAATTTGGCGCCGGAAGTTCGCTGGTCGAACCGCGGAGCCGGCTACTTTTTCGAGCCCGCCGTCGGTTATCACTTCACGCAGTACGACTTGCAGAACGCCACCGGCGGCAATCCGAGCACGCCGTCCCGCACGTTGCCTTACGCGCGGCTGGACGCGGGACTGCTGTTCGAGCGCGACGCCGGTTCGGCAGGTCAGCGCACTCAAACGCTCGAGCCGCGGCTGGTGTACAGCTACGTGCCGTACCGCAACCAAAACGAATTGCCGAATTTCGATACCGCCCTTCCGGACCTCAATTTGACCGAGCTGTTCCGGACCAACCGCTACGTCGGCGAAGACCGCATCGGCGACGCCAACCAGATGGCGGTGGGATTGACCACCCGGCTTTTCGACCATGTGTCCGGCACCCAGTACCTGTCGGCGACCATCGGCCAGATTCGCTATTTCTCGATTCCCCGGGTGACCCTGCCCACCGACTCCTTGCTGATCGCCGCCGGCCAGCCGTTCAGCCTGTTGCCGGTGGTCAATCCGCTTGCCCTGCCAGGGCAGCTCTTCATGACCTCGCGGGCGCAAAGCGGACCCGCCCTGCCGGGACAGACTTTCCTGACGTCGACGGGCCAGCTGGCCGTGGTCTCGCCCAGCAGCACGCTATCGCAAAACGGAGCCTTTCCCGCCTCGGATATCGTCGCGGAAGTGGACCTGACGGCGTACAAGCACGTGTCCGTCAATTTGAACTATTTGTGGAATCCCTATACCTCTCAAACCGACAAGTCCGAAATTGCGGTCCAATATCACCCCGAGCCGGCAAAGGTGGTCAATCTCGGCTACCGCTTCCAGCAGGGCATTTTGCGGCAATGGGACGGATCCTTCGCGTGGCCCATCGCCGATCACTGGAACACGGTGGGTCGCTGGGTCTACTCCATTCAGGACCGGGAAACCATCGAGCAGGTAGCCGGATTCGAGTACAAAAGCTGCTGCTGGCGCCTCCAGCTGGTGCAGCGCCGATACCTCCGTCGGGTGCCCGGCAGCCTTACCGGAGGACTGGATACGTCGATTGCATTACAATTGGAACTGACGGGGTTCAGCTCGGTCGGAAAGCCTGCGGATTCCTATCTGGAGAAGGAAATCCGGGGCTACACAGCCCACGACCCGAAGGCCCCTGAAGGACCTTAGGTTCCCATATCCTTGCTCAATTTACTCGAGAAAAGCCCGTTTATGCGCAAATTTGCTGCCGTTCTCTTAGTGTTGATCGCCGTGGGCCCGGCCGCGGCGACGCTGCGGGCGCAAACCCGCGACATCGGCGTCCACGGCCAGATGCTCGATCGCATCGCGGCCGTCGTCAACGAGGGCCTGGTGCTGAAGAGCGAACTGGACGCGCAGATGGATTCGGTGACCAAACGGCTCCAGGAACAGAAGGTGGAATTGCCGTCGCAGAGCGTGCTCAAGCAGCAGGTGCTCGACCGGTTGATTTTGCAGGAGATTCAGGCGCAGCGGGCCAAGCGGGTCGGCCTCACGGTCTCGGACGAGCAGTTGAACGGCGCGCTGCAGGAAATTGCCCAGCGCAATAAGATCCCGTTCGATCAATTGCCCACCGCGTTGGAAGCCCAGGGCGTGGACTACAAGCAGTACCGTGAATCCATGCGCAAGGAATTAACCCTGAGCACCCTGCGGCAGCGCGACGTCATCGCCCACATCAACGTCACCCCGCACGAACTGGACCAATACCTGGCCCGCCAGCAAAGCGCGGCGGCGAACGATGAGTTCAATGTATCGCACATTCTCTTGTCGTTGCCCGAGGCGGCCACACCCCAGCAGCTCGACGAGATCACGCAAAAGGCCCGGGATCTTTCCTCGCGCGCGGCCAAGGGTGAGGACTTCGGCCAGCTCGCCATCGCGAATTCGAACAGCCAAACTGCGCTCGACGGCGGCCAATTGGGATGGCGCAAGGGGACGCAGCTGCCCCAGTTCATTTTGGAACTGGTCGCAAAAATGAAGCCCGGCGAAGTGAGCGAACCCGTGCGCACCCCCAGCGGCTTTCACATCGTCAAGCTCAACGAGCGCCGCAGCGGCGAAGCGCAGGTCATCGTCAATCAGATCCACGCGCGCCACATCCTGCTGAAGCCGAGTGAACTGGACGACGATGAAACCATTCGGCAAAAACTCAGCAAGCTGCGCGATCGCATCTTGAAGGGAGAGGCTTTTGCCGGCATTGCCTCGGCGACGTCCGAGGATCCGGGATCGGCGCCTGACGGAGGCGATTTGGGCTGGAGCGGGCCGGGCACTTTCGTCCCTGAATTCGACAAGGCGATCGCCAACCTCAAAGACAATGAAATAAGCGAACCGTTCAAAACCCGCTACGGCTGGCACATCGTCCAGATGCTCGGCACCCGCACGTACGACAGCACCGACGACATGCGCCGGCAGCGCGCCTTCGCGGCCATCCGGGAGAGCAAGGCGGACGAAGAGACCGAGCTCTGGCTGCGCCGTTTACGCGACGAGGCCTTCGTCGAGGTCAAAATGTAAATCATGCCGCACCTCTTCGTCATGTCCGTCGAAAAATAAAATGTAGTGTAGTGTACGTACCGCGGATCATCGTCACGTCGGGAGAGCCAGCGGGAATAGGTCCCGACCTCTGCGTCATGCTGGCGCAGGCGGATTGGCGGGCGGCCATGGTGGTGGCGGGCGACGCCTCGCTGCTCGAGCAGACCGCGGCCGCCCTGGGACAGCCGCTGCGCATTCTCGACTATGACGCAACGGAGCCCGCCGCCGCGCATCGCGGCGGAACCATGACTGTTCTGCACGTGCCGACCGCGCATCGCGTGACCGCCGGCGGTTTGGATGTGCGCAACGCGGCCTATGTCGTCGAACTGCTGGATCGCGCCTGCGACGGCTGCATGAACGGCGAATTCGCCGCCATGGTGACGGCACCGGTGCAGAAGAGCGTCATCATGGACGCGGGCTTCGAGTTCACGGGCCACACGGAATATCTGGCGGCGAGAACCCGCGCCGCCCTGCCCGTCATGCTGCTGCTGGCTGGTGAACTGCGGGTCGCCCTCGTGACCACGCATCTCGCGCTTGCGGATGTTCCGCGCGCAGTCACCCGCGCGCGGCTGCTCGCGACGCTGCGCATCGTGCACTCGGACCTGGAACGTCATTTCGGGCTTGTTCCGCCGCGCATCACGGTCCTGGGCTTAAATCCGCATGCCGGCGAATCGGGTCACCTGGGCCGCGAAGAGATCGAAGTGATCGAACCGGTGCTGATGCAACTGCGCGCCGAGGGTATGGACGTGCGCGGCCCTGTTCCGGCGGACACGGCATTCGCGCCCCAATTTCTCGCGAACGCGGACGTGGTGGTCGCGATGTATCACGATCAGGGACTTCCCGTACTCAAGCATGTGGGGTTCGGCAATGCGGTGAACATGACCCTGGGGCTTCCGATTCTGCGAACCAGCGTCGATCACGGCACCGCACTGGCGCTGGCGCGCACCGGCGGCGCCGACGTGGGAAGCCTGCGTGCGGCCTTCTCGCTCGCGGTCACCCTGACCTCAAGGAGCCTGTCTGAGTGATGCAGGTTCGCAAGCGCTTCGGGCAGCATTTTCTGCATGACCCCGCGGTCATCCGCCGCATCGTCGATGCAGTGGCTCCGATTGTCGGTGAACGCCTCGTCGAAGTCGGGCCGGGTAGGGGCGCTCTGACCTGGGGACTGCTGGCGCGAGCCGGGGACATGGACGTCATCGAGATCGACCGCGATCTCGCGCGCGCGCTCACGCTTGATTTCAGGGGCCAGGCGCGCCTGCGCGTGCACGTGGAGAATGTCCTCGATACGGACTTCCTCGCCTTGCGCGGCGCAGGGCCGCCGCTCCGCATCATCGGCAACCTCCCCTACAACATTTCCACGCCATTGCTGTTCCGGCTCCTCAGGCAGCGCGCCGCGATCGGCGACATGCATTTCATGCTGCAAAAGGAGGTGGTCGACCGCATGGCCGCACAACCCGGGGGCAAGGAATATGGCAGATTGACGGTGATGCTGGCCGCGTACGCCGAAGTCGAGGCCTTGTTCGACGTCGGACCCGGGGCCTTCACGCCCCGGCCCAAAGTGTGGTCCGCCATCGTGCGGCTGCGGCCCGCGATCGCACCGCGATTCGACATCGGCGACGACGGCGTGCTTCGGACGTTGGTGACGGCCGCCTTCTCTCACCGCCGCAAAACCTTGCGCAACGGCCTGAAGAGTCTCCTGACAGGCCCCGATATCGAAGCCTGCGGCATCGATCCCAATTTGCGGCCGGAGACGCTGGCGCCGGCGCAATTCGGGCTGCTGGCCGCGCACTACTGGCGCCTGCACGGCCACTCGCTGCGACAAAGCGCCTGAGGCGTTGCGTTCCGTTATACTCGGGGCCGAATGCCCGGATATCGAAAATTATTGGTGGTGCTGGATCTATCGGACGACAGCGAACAGGTGGCCGTCGCCGCACGGGACCTTGCCGCCTATTCGAAGGCGGGGATCGTCGCTCTGCACGTGGTTGAGTTCGTGCCCGTCGAGCCCATGGGCGAATCCTTGATGCCCACCGTCCAGATCGAAGAAGAACTCATGCGGAGGTCGCGCATCCGACTGAACGAGCTGGCGGTCCGGCTCGGCATCGAAAGAGCCGTGCTGCGCGTGGAGGCCGGCAACATCAAGGCGGAGATCCTGCGGGTGGCCGACGAGGAAGGCGCGGATTTGATCGTGGTGGGCAGCCGCGAGCGCCATGGCCTCGCCATCCTGGTGAACTTTACCGAGGACGCGGTCCTGCATGCCGCCCGCTGCGACGTGCTTGCGGTGCGCCTGAGGTAATCGACATGGAGCTGACCGAGCCTCCCGCCCTGAAAATACGTGTCGAAGTCGAAACGTCGTATATCGAGGAACAATCCGATCCGCGCGACAAGCGGTTCGTCTTTTCCTACACCATCACGATCCGCAACGAAGGCCAGGTCCCCGCCCGCCTGCTGACCCGCCACTGGATCATCACCGACGCCAACGGCAACGTGAAGGAAACACGCGGCGACGGCGTCGTCGGCGAGCAGCCGTACCTCAAGCCCGGTCAGGGATTTCGCTATTCCAGCGGCGCCGTCATCGAGACGCCGGTCGGCACGATGCAAGGCAGCTATCAGATGATCGCCGACGACGGGCAGCACTTCGATGCCCCGATCGCACCCTTCCGGCTGGCGATGCCCGGAGTTCTGCACTGAAGCGAACGGCGCACTGAAGGGCACGGCGCATGGCCCTCTATGCTATCGGCGATATTCAAGGCTGCGACACCGCGCTCGGGGCGTTGCTCGAAGCGATCGGTTTCTCTGCGGACCGCGACCGGCTTTGGTTCGTCGGCGATATCGTCAATCGGGGTCCCGAATCGCTGCAGGCGCTGCGGCGGATCCGCGCGATGGGCGATGCCGCAACGGTCGTCCTCGGGAATCACGACCTGCATCTGTTGGCGGTCGCCTGCGGAGTTGCGCAGGTTCGAAGCGGCGATACGCTCGACGAAATCCTGGCGGCGCCCGACCGCAAAGCCCTTCTGGATTGGCTTCTGCACAGGCCGCTGCTGCACGAAGAGCGCGCGCTGAACCTGTCGCTCGTGCATGCCGGTCTGGCGCCGCAGTGGGATATGCCCACGGCGCGATCCTGTGCCCGCGAAGTCGAGCGCGCGCTCAAGCAGGACCCCGCACGGCTGTTTCAAAAGATGTACGGCGACGAACCGTCGCGCTGGGACGACGCTCTTGCCGACGCGGAGCGCCTGCGTTTCATCGTCAACTGCTTCACCCGGCTGCGCTATGTCGACGCCGATGGCCGGCTGGCGTTGCGCGTGAAGGGATCGCCGAACAAGCCGCAGACGAAGAAGCTGATTCCCTGGTTCGAGGCTCCCGGCGCTCGCTGGCGCGGACCGCGCGTGGTCTTCGGCCACTGGTCCACTCTGGGATTCTTGAACACGTCGACGGTGGTGAGCCTCGACACGGGATGCGTCTGGGGAGGCAGTCTCACGGCCCTTCGGCTCGATGACACCGGCGCCGAACCGGTGCAGGTCGTATGCCCTGGATTCAAGGTGCCCTGACGCTGGACTCAGGGTGGATCCGATGTTGTGGGCCAAGCCCAACTGCATCGCACGGATATACGGCCTTGCCAACGCGGCTCACGTAGAATACTCAGACAGGCTCCTAGCGGCCGGCCGCCTGTTCCGCGCGCGGCAACGGCTTCAAAATCTCGCCCCGCACCAGAAATCGGCTGCCGCTCGCCTGATAAGGCACGCAGGCAATGTCGCGCTTCAAGGCGCGCGTCACCAACTTCGGCAAAATCTGGTGCGAAAATTCCTCCACCAACTCGCAGTCCCCGAAACCGAGGTTACGGAAGGCGTCGCTGGTGATGATGAATGATTCGAAGCGCGCGTCGGTGGCCGCCAGATCGCCCTCGTGCAACGGTTTCACGGATGGATCCGGCAGCGCCGGAGCCGAGAAGGTGATGTTGAGACTGGGCGCCGGCGAGTTGTGGCGCATCTGTCCGGAATCCCCGCAGCCGACCGCGGAGATTTTCAGATCGCGGCGCGCCCCAAGATCGAGCAGCATGGCACGAACCTTGTCGCGCAGGCCGTCACAGGAATAGCGCGACGTGCGGCCCATGTAGAAAAATTCGAGGTGCTGTTCGCGCCAGACGGCCGCCCTTGGAATGCCCGTGACGGGGGTCGCCGCCGCACAGTTCTGCGCGGCCATGACGGCCATACTCAGGCAGATGCCATACCGCACCGCGCCGTTGTGCGCCAAGACACTCATGCGGGGTATGACCATGCTGATGGCAGCGAAGTTTCACAGTGCCGGTATAATGGGGCCATGCAGATCGCGCCTTTCAATCTCAAACTGTGGATCGACCAGAATCGCCACCTGCTGAAACCGCCGGTGGGCAACAAACTGCTGTTTCAGGACAGCAATCTGATCGTCATGGCCGTTGGCGGCCCGAATTCCCGCAAGGATTTTCATCACGATCCCGGCGAGGAGTTGTTCTTCCAGCTCGAGGGCAGCATTGTGTTGCGAATCGTCCAGAACGGGCGAATTACCGATATGCCGATTCGCGAGGGCGAGATATTTTTGCTGCCGCCGGAAATACCGCACTCGCCGCAGCGCCCGGCCGGTACGGTGGGAATCGTGGTCGAGCGCCGCCGCGGCGCGGATGAGTTCGACGGCTTTTCCTGGTACTGCGAAAACTGCGGTAACCGCTTGTATTTGGAGCGAGTTGCCGTGGGCAACATCGAGACCGAACTACCGGCCGTTTTCGAGCGCTTCTATTCGGACCTCGGGCACCGCACCTGCGGCGCCTGCGGCACGGTCATGGCGGCGCCCACCTGAGACGCCCACCTGAGACATCCCGAACTCAACGCGGGCACGGCGGCCGCCCATGACGGACGCGACGCGTTGGCGCCGTTCGCGGCCGAATTTCATCACCCCTTCGATTCCGCCGGCCGCAAGATGGTGTACTTGGCCGGCCATTCATTGGGCCTGCAGGCGAAGTCGGCCGCGCGCTATGTCGAGGAGGAATTGGCCGATTGGCGCCGCCTCGGCGTCCTCGGGCATCACGAGGCGATGCGCCCCTGGATCGGGTATCACGAAGCGATCGCCGCTCCGCTCGCGCAGCTGGTGGGTGCGGGCGATACCGAAGTAGTGGCCATGAATTCGCTGACGGTGAACCTCCATTTGATGATGGTCACCTTTTTCAGGCCCGACGGAGCCCGCAACCGGATACTGATTGAAAAGGACGCATTTCCTTCCGACCGTTACGCCGTCGTTTCGCACCTGGAATTGCATGGGCTGCGCGCCCCGGAGCATCTGATCGAAGCCGGGCCGCGCCCGGGCGAACGGCATTTGCGAACCGAGGATCTGATCGCCCTCATCGAGCGCGAGGGGCCGCGCCTCGCGCTGGTCCTGCTGCCGGGAGTCCAATATCTTACCGGCCAGCGCTTGGACGTCGAACCGCTGATCGCTGCGGCGCATCGCGTCGGCGCCGCCGTGGGCCTGGACCTGGCGCATGCCGTGGGCAACACGCTGCTGTCGCTGCACGATTGGAACGCCGACTTCGCGGTATGGTGCAGCTACAAGTACCTCAACGCCGGACCGGGCGCGGTCGGCGGCTGCTTCGTCCACGCGAGACACGCGCGCGACGGCTTGCCGCGGTTGGCCGGATGGTGGGGACAGTCCAAGGCAACCCGCTTCGAGATGGGGCCCGAATTCACCCCGATCGCGGGCGCCGAAGGCTGGCAAATCAGCAATCCTCCCATTTTGTCCACTGCCCCGCTGCTGGCGTCGCTCGACATCTTCAAGCGCGCCGACATGCGGCGGCTCCGTGCAAAGTCGATCCTGCTGACGGACTTTATGCAGGAACTGGTCGAGGGCCTGCTGCCGGGACGGGTCGAGATCATCACTCCCCCCGCCGCCGCCGATCGTGGATGCCAGTTGAGCCTCCGCATCGCCAAGCCGGCACACGAAGCCAGGCGCTGCCATGAGCGGCTGGCGGCGGCCGGCGTGATCGGAGACTGGCGCGAGCCGGATGTCATACGATTCGCGCCGGCGCCGCTGTACAACTCGTTCAGCGATGTGTTCAACGCAGTCGATATGCTGACCCGCACCATACACCCGTGACTGCGTCCGGCCATGGCGGTGAATGGGATGCGTGACCTCGCTTCAGTCGACATCGTCGGCGCCGGGCCCACCGGTGCACTGCTGGCGATCTTCTTGCAGCGGCGCGGCCTCAAAGTCACCCTGTATGAGACCCGCAAGGACCCCCGCGGCAACGCCGGTGAATCGGGCCGATCCATCAACCTCGCCCTGGCCGATCGCGGCATGCACGCACTCAAAGAGGCGGGCGTGCTGGACGGTCTCGCCGGAGATCTCGTGACGATGCGCGGGCGTCTCGTCCATGAGAAGAACGGCGTCCAATCGTTGCAGCTTTACGGCCGGCGTCCGGACGAAGTCATTCATTCGATTTCCCGCCATCGACTCAATCAAGCCTTGCTGGACACGGCGGCGCGGCTGCCCGGCGTCGAGACCCGGTTCGAACATCGGCTCGAAGACGCCGATTTCGAGGACGCCACCGCGCGGGTACGCGACATCCGGCAGGACCGGCTGTCGAGCGTGCCCATGCAACCGCTGCTCGCGACCGATGGTGCGGGTTCCGTGATGCGCCGTCGCATGGCCGCGCTCGGGATAATCGCAGCCCAAGAGGCGGATCTCGAGCACGGCTACAAGGAATTGTCGATCCCCTCAGGCCCGAACGGCGCCTACCAAATGGCGTCGGACGCGCTCCACATCTGGCCGCGGGGAAACTTCATGCTGATCGCGCTGCCCAATGCGGACGGCAGCTTCACGGCGACGCTGTTCCTGTCGAAGCGCGGCGCGGTGAGTTTCGAAGCACTCACGTCGCCGCCGGCAATCGAGCGGTTTCTTCGCAGTGAATTTCCGGACGTCTACGGTCTGATGCCGGACTGCGTCGCCGAATTCCAAAAGCATCCGACCGGATTCTTGGGAACGGTGTACGCGAACCGGTGGAGCGCGGGTGGAATGGCCGGGCTCATCGGCGACGCCGCGCACGCCATCGTCCCGTTTCACGGGCAGGGAATGAATTGCTGCTTCGAGGACTGCCTCGAATTCGGCGCCGCAGTGGCGCGCAACGCGACATGGCAGGGCGTGTTCGCGGAGTTTTTCGCGTCACGCAAGCCCAATACGGACGCAATCGCCGCCATGGCGCTGGAAAACTATCTCGAGATGCGCGAACGGGTCGTCGATCCGCGATTCCGTCTCCAGCAATCCCTGGCATTGGAACTTGAACGCCGGCATCCGCGGCGCTTCATACCCCGTTACTCCATGGTGATGTTTCACCATGAGATTTCCTATCGAACCGCACAACTGCGCGGCGACATTCAGACGCGGCTCCTGGCGGAACTCACCGCGAACGCCGCGACGCTTCAGGACATCGACTACGAGCGGGCATCCCGGGAAATCAACCGTGCGCTATCCCCGATCGGCGAACGTTCCAGCGTGACGAAGGAATAATCGAAGTCGTTGTTTTCGCCGGCCTCGTGGCGTTCCCGAAAAGTCTCCTGCCATTCGGTACCGCGCCACCCCGCAAAGAACGTATCGCCCTCCTCGACGCGGGCGTGCACCAACGTGAGATGGATTCGGGCGGCAAGGGGCAGGCACTGCCGGTAAACCTCCGCCCCGCCGATCACCATGAGTGCGGAGTCCTCACCCGCCGCCAGTCTCGCCTGGTCGAGGGACCCGACGACGGTGCAATCGACGGCTTGAAATCCCGCCGACCGGGTCAGCACGAGATTGGTCCGCCCTGGCAGCGCCTTGCCGATCGACTCGTATGTTCTGCGTCCCATGAGGATGTGCCTGCCGAGCGTCAGCGCCTTGAAGCGCCGCAGGTCCTCACGCAGATGCCACGGCAATCGGCCGCTGCGGCCGATGACGTCGTTCTCCGCCACCGCAACGACCAATTCAACGGCAGCGGGTCCCGCAGCTGCCGCGCGCCGTGCGTCCGTAGGCCGTGCATCCATGGGGTGATTTGGTTGCGCCATCGGCGACTTATACGCGCGCGGCCCAAATCCCGCCAGCAGCTTGGGATGGCTTGCCGCAAGTTGGGTTAGTACTGCGACGCCAGCTTGTCCGACCCGGCATTCAGCGGCACGGCGGAGATCGTCGTGACGACACCGCGGTAGTTGGTGGAGCAAACCGCACGCGCAATGGGCAGATTGGTCTTCGGGTCTCGAGCTTCCAGGGTGAATGTGAAGTCCGTGGGATAGAAGTAGGCCAGGGCGCTGCCGGCCGTACCTCGGAAGTCGAGGCGGTATGCCGGAGTGTCGGCGCCCGGCGCGGCGATGCTCGATGCGAATGCGCTGGCGCAGGCCTTCGCCGACATCCTCTCAGACGATGCGTTGGAGACTGCGGGGGACAACGTGGCGATCGTGACGACCGCGAGTGCAACTTTGCGAAGGATCATGGTGGTATTCCTCGAAGAACAAAATACCAACGCCCCGCATGCACGATACGTAGCAGTGTTCACCCCGGCAAACGAGAAGATTTTGCGCTTCGCACAATTTTTCTCATGCGTGAGACGGCCGTCACACATTCCATGGGCTTGGGAACACGCACGTGTCGGCGGTCAAGCCACCCGGCAACTGCGCAATATCCATTGCGTCAATTCCTGCAGGTCCTCGCGTGCCCTGTCTTCGGGCCTGTGCAACAAGACGTAGCTCTCGTTCGTCTTCAGTTCCGCATCGAATAGCTTCATGAGCCCTCCCGCCTGGAAGCGGTCGGCGCTGAGCTGGGTCGGCACCAGCGCCACTCCGACGCCTTGCTCGGCGGCGAGGACGACGGCGGACATGGTGTCGAGCCTCACCAGCCGGTTGGGTTTGATCGGCGCGATGCCAAGTCCCTGCGCCCACCGCTCCCAGGCATCGCGCCGCTCTTCATGCAGCAACAGGGTCTTGCCGTTCAGATCCGCATAGGTATCGATTGGATTTTCGAGCAGGAATTCCGGAGAGCACGCCGCGATGAAGGTCTGCGCGAACAACTCATGCACGGTGAGCCCTTCCCACGGGCCGGTCCCGACGACGATGGACAGATCGGCTTCGGGTGGATGGGTTTTGGGGGCGGCGAATGTGGTCTCGATACGGATGTCGGTTTCCTCCCGTGCCTGAGAAAAGGACGACAAGCGCGGCAGCAGCAGTTCATTGGCGAAAAACGGCGGCACGTTCAGGCGGATGATGGTGCGTCCGTAGCGGGCTTGGAGTTGTTCCGTGACCTTTTCGAGCTTCGCAAAAATGTCACTGATGTGTTCGAGGTAGTGAGATCCCGCATCGGTCAGCGTCAGCGTGCGAATGCCCCGCTCGAATAGCGAGACGCCCAGTTGTTCTTCCAACGCTTTGATCTGGTGACTGACCGCGGAAGGAGTGACGAACAATTCCTCAGCGGCAGCCTTGAAGCTCTGAAGCTTGGCCGCGACCTGGAAGGTCTTGAGAAATTTGAGCGACGGCAAGCGCATACTTTTCAACCAACACTTAAATTGACTGGGGCATGATTAGCGTTTGGGCCCCGCACGGTGTAACAGGCTACGATACACAATATACCACAGCAACTTTCGTGCCAGCACGGAAGGACCTCAAAATGACGCTGTCGGCCGCGGTTCGCCCGTGTGCTGCCATGTTCGCGAGCGCGGGCATGCCGGCACGCACGAATCTAGCGCAAGGGATGCGGCTTTGAAGGCTTTGGATATGAACAATTTGTGACGGTCGCGAACGTCATCACCGGCAGCTTCGGAGCGGGCAAGACCACGGCCATTCGTTGGCTCATGTCTCGCAAGCCCGAACATGAGTTGTGGGTCGTCATCCTCAACGAGTTCACGGATGCGGGAATCGACGCATTGAGCGTCGCCGAATCGGCGCGCGGCGAGACTGACGATCACTCCTCGACGATCACTCCTCGGTGGGTGCCGCAACGCTCGCTGTCGGAGAACCGACGCCGCCGGGCTGAGAACCAACGCCAGCGGGCTCTGAACCGCGGCGGGTCGCCGTCCTGGACCACCCGGGCAACATGGCAACGAGTACGCCGTCGCGGCGAATGAAATGGTGCCATAGGGCCGCGGCGGCATGGACCGCCACGGCCGCAAGCAGTCCCCACGCCAGCCAGACATGGTAGTCACTCAAGGTATCGGCCAGCTCCGAATCGGCCGCGACGAGCTTCGGCAGGTGGATGACACCCAGAAAAAAGAGCGGGATGTCGTGCGCACTGGTCAATGCCCAGCCGACCACCGGGATCGCAATCAGCAATCCGTAGAGTAGAACATGAGCCGCCTGCGCCGCCAGACGCATGAAGACGCTCATTCCACGCGAGTGGTCCGCGAGCTTCATCGTCAGTCTGACCATGATTCGGATCCAGACGACTGCGAGCACCACGAGACCCAGTTGGCGATGCGCTTGAAGTAGGAACTGGCGCATCGACGTGTCCTCGATGGCGTCGCGCGCGAACATGACGCCCACGGAGACGAGGATGGCAAGCACGGATCCCCAGTGCATGCCGACGATCAACGCAGGATGCTTGGCGCGCACTTCCGGCAATCCCTGCGGCCATCCGTAGCTTCGAGCGATCCGGACGCCCGGCGCACCGGCTGCGCGACGGCGCCCGACGGGCTGCAGGATCTGGTGATTGAATTTCTTTCGCAACATGGCGAGCCTCCTTGACTACGGAACCGACCGCTTTGCGCGCCGGCCGCCTAAAATCGATACCGGTAAAACAGGGCGACGACCTGCACGACGTAGTCGGGGGGTTGTTGAAGCGTCGGCAATTGCTCGGTCCCCGTGCCCAATTGCAGCCCTTGATAGGCAAAATCCTCGACCTTCGTGCGCGCGTACTCATACACCAGGCGCATGTCGGACTTTTGAGTGAGCGCATACCGGCCGCTCAGTCGCACATCGAATGTGCGCGTCACCACCGCCGGCAGATCGGCCGCGGGAATCAGGAAAACCGCCGGAGTTCCGGCGGGGAGCACCGGTGCGGGGGCCTTGAGCGCAAAGGGGTTGTTCGCATAGCTTGCGCCGTCGACTGCGATATCGGTCTGCGCCCGGCTGAACACCAGGTCCGTCGACAGATCGAGTTTGTGGCGGAGCAGACCGTTCCAGGCAAACGTCAGGCCGAAAGTGTCGGCGCGATCGTGCGTGTTGGAGTCCCAGCGAAGGCAGGGATCGTTCTTCGCGTTGTTGTTCCGTGCCTGCACTGTCGTGTAGCAGCCGCCGTCCACGAGGGTGTTTCCGGCACGCCCGATGAATGCCACGTTGGTGTTGCTTCCGAACCCGTCTCCGGCAGTCCGGGAGCGCTGATCCTCGTGGGTGTAGAAGGCGCTGGTGGTCAAGCGATCGCTGACCGAGTAGGTGCCGTCGAGGCCCACCTGCCAGTTCGTGGATTTTTGCAGCCCGTAGAGCGAATTCAGATAGTCGTTGCGGTCGTATTCGCCATTGGTCGTCAGCGACAACCGGTCCGTCGCCTGCCAGTCCACCGAGTAGCGCACGCGATCGCGGTCGCGGTCGGCGAGATTGAAGCGCCGCATGCCCGGTATTTCGGATACGTTGTCGCGGCTGCCATAGAGGGACTGCGGCACGATGTTATTGTTGGGCGAGAAAATTGCCGCATTGCCGGTCAGCGGCGTCGTCGGAAAACCCAGCAGCGGCCCAAAGCCTGTCAAACCGGTCTGTTGCAGGTAGCCGTAGACACTGGTGGTCGCGCCGACGATGGGGGCGCCGGGGATGACCCCGGCCATCGGGACCAGCGCAAGCCAGGCATTGGAGTCGTAGTGCACCCGGCGCTCCGAGTAACCGTAGCTCACCCTGGCCTCGACGTCCTGAAACAGCGCAGCGTGCCAGTCGCCGTGGAAGGTTCTCTCGATGCTCTCCGGTGCATTGGTGCAGTTGATCCAGGTGCCGTCGCAGCTGCGCTCGATCTTTTCCCAGTCGTAGCCGCCGGATATCTTCTGGCCGTGTCCCAGCGAGTAGTCGCCGCCCAGGTTGAATGCGTTGACTTTCTTGCTCAGCGGCCGGTCCGCCATGATGTTGACGTTGCTGGAGAGTGTCCCCGGGGGAAGTCCGAGCGCCGCGTTGAACGCCGATGAGGTCGCACCCGGGGCAAGATTGGCGTCGTAGAACACGAACGTGGAGACCGGCGTCTGGTTGTCGCGATCGTCGAACTTGTAGCGTGCGAACAGGCTCAACTTCGGAGTCACGCGAGCCGTCAGCCTGACGTTGGCGAGCTTGGTCACCACCAACGCATTCGCGGAAATCTCCGGCAGTCCCAAAGGCATGGAATCATCCTTCAGGAAGGACTCGTTTTGCTCGCTGCGTGCGTACGACAGGTCCGCCACGAGCTTGGTGCCCGGAGAGAAGTTCAATCCACCGGCGAGATTGAATTGATTGAAACGATTGCTGGGGGCGCTGCTCATGGTCGCCGTTTTCGTCGGATCGTTCGGATCCTGCCAGCTCATCGACGAGACATTGTTCTTGAAGATCGATCCGTAGTAGCCCGCCTGCACAAAGAACTTGCGGTGCGTGTATTCCAGCCCGAGATTGAGCTGATCGGTGGTCGTGTCGATCACGTTCGGAATGACGACTGAATTCTCCTGCACCTGCGATGTGACGGCACCGAGCGGTTGGTACCCGTTTCGTGCTTCATGCTTGAAACTGCCGGATGCCAGCAGCGCGGGGCTCAGGTTCACCTGAAAGCCGACCTCTCCCTGCTTGCGCACGGTGTGAAGATTGAAGGGACGGAAGGCCCCGGTGTCGGCGGCCACGATGCCGTCGAGCGTCGCCAACTGGTCGGCGGTCGGTGCGACCACTTGCCCGTTGGGCCTGACGGCACTGCCCCGCCCCGAGATGGGCGACAGACTTCGATAGTTCAGGTTCCCGTTGACCTGCGGCACGATGGGCTTCTGCCAGCCGTCCGGGAGTGTCAAATTGGTGGAACCGAGACCTTGATAGGGAGACTGGTAGGTGTCGGAGAGGTTGTGGCGCCAATCATCGAAGCCAAGATTGAATTTGAAGCGGCCCTGCTCCTTGAAATCGAACTTGGCGTCGCTGGCCTCGAGTCCCACGTTGTTCGCCCTGAGGTCCCAGCGCGTGACGCTGTCCGAGTCGTAGCGCCCGCCGCCGGCAAGGTCCAGGTTCCCGATGAAGAACCCGTCCTTTTGCCCGAGTCCGTTGTACTCGCCGAATTTGTAGGAGCTGTTGCTGACGTTGCCGCCGCCGATTTCGAAGGTGCTCGTCGGTTGGACCAGCGCGGTGACCGCCGGATCTTCCGCGGCCGCCGCGTTATGCGCGTTCACCAGCAACGCGGACACGGCGATCGCACCGTACGCGGCCTGCGCCTTCGACCTCGGTTTGGAATGCAGCTTTATTTTCTTCATATGCTTCATGTCGCCTGAGTTGTGCTACTTGCTGAACCGCGCGCCGGCCGGATGATTCGAACCATGAACCAGCGCATGGCAGCTGAGGCAATTGCGGCCATTCGTCTGCGAGCGCGGCGCCTGATTGCCCAGCGGCAGCAGGCCTCCGATGGTGGTTGCATTGCCGTTCGGGAGATTGGCACCGCTGTTCATGGGACCGGAGTGATCCGAGGTGTGGCACTCCTGGCACAACCAGGGCGTTCGCGCCTTGAGGAGCGGACCATTGTTCGAACCATGGGGCGTATGGCAGTTGGTGCAGTCTTCCATCACCGGGGTATGCTCCCAGAGGAACGGGCCGCGGCGATCCGCGTGGCAGGTGTAGCAGGTTTCGTTCACGCTGTTCTTGAGCATCAGATGCGGGCCAACCGATCCGTGCGGGTTGTGGCAATCCGAACAACCCATCTCGCCCGCTACCAACGGGTGGGTCGACACCCGGTGAAATTGCGCATGCTGCGTCGTATGACAGGTAAAGCAAACTTCGGGCTGGCTGACCTTGTTGAGCACACGATCGTTATGGGTGTGGATCTCGTGGCAGGACGTGCATACCAGGCCGTTGTGTTCATGCTCGCTGCCATCCCAATGCGTGCGCTGGCCGCTTTGGTGACAGGTCAGGCAGGTCTGCGCCAGTATCTCGGGTGTGTTCGCCCCCCGCGGATTGAAATCCACATCCACCGCCGGCCGCGTCGACGTTCCCTTCGGGTTCGCGACATGCGCCTCGCTGGCTCCATGGCACGACTGGCAGCCAGGGGTGCGGGAGTCGGCCTTGACGCCGTGCGCCGTTTTGTAGATCGCCAGGACAGGACGGGACTCCGTCTCGTCGTGGCAACGTGTACATACTTGGTCACCGCGTAGCGAGGCATCCGGCTCTTGCGCCTGCACCACGGGGGTGAAGGCGAAAAAAAACCAAACAGTCCCGAACACGGCAATGATCCGCCGTAAATTAGTCATAATCTCCCTTTTGAGCACGCCGTTGGAGGCGTTTCTAATCAGTCAGTACGTTGTCCCGCCCTCGAGCGACAAGATCCAACGAACCAGGTTTTTGGTCTGGTTCGGATCACTGGTCTTTACCTTCTTGTGGTCCTCCTCATGTCCGTCCGGAAACTTCACTCGTTCCCCGCTCGTCACGTGATATATGAGCTTGTCCTCCGCGTCGCCTTTTGGCTTGAACTTGGCGGCGGCGTCGCGCAATGCCGGGCCGTCCTTTTTCTTGTCCACTCCATGACATTTGAAGCACCCGCTCGCCTTGGCCAGATCCTGCGCGGCAACCGCGTCGGCGGCGGCGGCAACGCGGTTTGATGCGCCTGCTGCGATGACGATCACCGTCACGAGCGGCACAATCCAATCGTGCTGCTCGGTCACGTACGCGGCGATTTGTTGGAGAAGTGTTGGCATGGAACCAACTTATGTGCCGGTCAGACTCCGAACAATACTGAGAACTCCCCACACGAGGATAGGTAACTAAGTACTTTGCGCGGCAAAGAATTTTTTTGGTGCAAAAATTTTTCGAGATGCACCGCGCCCGCGCTCGCAGGATGTGAATTGCAGATTTATTTTCGAAGCGATTAAACCATTTCGACGATGCCAGGCACGCACCGCGCTCATCTGCGATTATTGCTCGCGAATGGCCGCTTCGCGCCAACGCATCACGTACGTAATATGAATGGAAGCGTACGCGATGCCAAACTACGGCAAGCGAATTGGGTCCCGGCTTCGTCGCCGAAACCAGCCGGTGATGCTCAGGCGGTCGCGGCGAGTGACCAGCACCGCGTGTTCGCGCCCCTCCGTCAGGAAACAGACCAGCCTCCCCGCGATGGGCTCGATATCGCGCGCTCCCTGGCCGTCGAAGATCCGCAGCTCGCCGCCTGCATCCGGAGTCCACGCGTCATTGAGGTACAGCACGAGCGAAACCGTTCGTTGATCGCGCCCCTGCGGCTGATCCACGTGGCGCGCATAGCCGGTGCCGGGCCCATACCAGGCATAGTGCAGTTCGAGGTCGTACAAGCCCAGATATCCGCCGCTGTTCAGATCGAGCCGCAGCTGTTCGAGATCGTTCAACAGCTTCTGCTCGGCTTCGTATAGCGGTGCGGCGAACCAACAGGTGCGATCGCCTCGAATGTCATCGCGCAGCTGCAATCGATGCCCGGCGCCGACGCGGGCGGCCGCGAAGTCACCCCGGCCGCTGCGCCGTTCGGCGCATCGGATGAGCTCGCCGACCCGCTGTTCGGATATGAAATGATCGTGGACCGCAATACCGCACCTGAGAAGGTCTGCGCAAGGCCCGCGCTCCAGGTCAGCGCCCACGACGTCCCGGCGGCGCGCGTCGCGTGGCCCGTGCCGCTTGTCGGGCCGCCTTGCCGGCCGCCTTACCCTCCGCTTTGCCGGCCGCTTTACGCGCCTTTTTTCCCGCTGTTTTGCGAACAGGTCTTTTCGCCGCCGCTTGCGCAGCCCGCCGCCTGCGCGGTTTCTTGCGCGCGACCAGCATGCTGCCCCGGCACTTTTCAGCACCGCAGCGGCAGGCGAAGATTTCGTCGACGTTGGGCGGATCCTCCGGGTCGCGTTCGATCTGATAATCGTAGGCCAGCTCTTCACCGGGCTGAATGGTCCGAATGGCCTCGACGTAGATCCGCTTGTTCTGCGCGGTGCTTGCGCAGTTCGGATTGCAGCCGTGGTTGATGAAGCGTGCCTCGTTTCCTCCGACGCCGCCGTCGATCACGGTCTTGGAGTCGACCGTGAACAGAAAGGTGTGATTGTCGTTCGGATCCTTGTCCTCATAGCGTGCATCCGCCTCATCGTGGCTGACGCGATCGCCGAGGTACTCGATGACGGTCGTTCCCTTGCGGATCCGCCGGGCCGCGAATACGCCGTAGCCGTGGACACGAGAGTGGCGTACTTCGAACAGGGGCAGGCGGATCGGGCGCTTCTTCATACCGATGTCGTTCAAACGGCTATCGGAGCTTTGATCGCAGCGTGGCATTGATAATTCTGAACCTCGAAATCGTCGAACACGTAATCGTACAAGGTGGGCGGCTTGCGCCGGATGCTCAAGGTAGGCAGGGGATACGGAGTGCGCGAGAGCTGCAGTTCGGTTTGCTCGAGGTGATTCAGGTACAGGTGGCAATCGCCACCCGTCCAGATGAACTCGCCCAATCCCAATTCGCACTGCTGGGCGATCATATGCGTGAGCAGCGCATAGGATGCAATGTTGAACGGCACACCCAGCAGTGCGTCGGCGCTGCGCTGGTATAGTTGGCACGACAAACGCTTCTCCGCGACATAGAACTGAAACAAGGCGTGACAGGGCAGCAGCGCCATCTTGTCCAATTCGCCGACGTTCCATGCGCTCACCACCAGGCGCCGTGAACTGGGATTGACCTTCAGCTCATCGACGACACGGGTGAGCTGGTCGATCTCGCGGCCGTCCGCGGCGGCCCAGCTGCGCCACTGTTTGCCGTAGACGGGGCCCAGGTCGCCGCGCTCGTCGGCCCATTCGTCCCAGATGGTCACTGCGTTGTCGCGGAGATACTTGACGTTCGTTTCGCCCTTCAGGAACCACAAGAGCTCGTGAATGATCGAGCGCAGATGAAGCTTCTTGGTGGTGACCAGCGGGAATCCTTCGCCCAGATCGAAGCGCATTTGGTAGCCGAAGACGCTCACGGTGCCCGTACCCGTGCGGTCTTGCTTGCGAGCGCCCGAATCGCGGATGTGGCGCAGGAACTCGAGATACTGCTGCATTCAGGCCTCGACAGTGCGGAAATTGCCGCTGGTTTGATTGCGGCGGTGCGCGTAGATCATCACCATCGCTCCGACGAAGATCATGGGAGTGGTGAGCAGCATGCCCATCGTCAGCCAATCTCCCGCGAGGTACCCGATGTTGGCATCGGGAAGGCGAACCCACTCCACCGCAAAGCGCCCGCATCCATACAAAATGAAAAACAAGCCGATCGGCGCCCATCGCGGCCGCGGTTTGCTCGTATACCACCAGAGAATCGAGAAGAGCAGCAAGCCTTCGAGACCTGCCTCATAGAGCTGGGAGGGATGCCGCGCAATCAACACGCCCTGCGCGTCCGGCACGCCGAAAGCCCAGGGCAGGTCGGTCGGCCTGCCCCAGAGTTCGCCGTTGATGAAGTTGCCGATGCGGCCCGCCATCAGGCCGATGCCCGGCAGAGGCGCGAGAAAATCGAATACGTCGGGGATTTCCTTGCGCTTGACGCGCGCAAACACGATTGCCGCCACCCCAACTCCGGTCAGGCCGCCGTGAAACGACATTCCACCGTCCCAGATGTGGAAGACGTTCAGCCAACTTTCGGCAATCACGTCGTGGCCGTAGAAAATGCACCAACCCACCCGGCCGCCGACGATCACACCGACGGAGCAATAAAAGATGAGGTCGTCGATGTCGAGGGCAGTCCATGTCGATCCCGGCTGGCGTGCCCGATAGCGCGCCAGCCACCAGGCAGCGACGAAGCCGATGAGGTACATGATGCCGTACCAATGTACGCGCAGCGGACCGATGCCGAAAAATGGCCCGATGGACACCGCAATGGGATTGAAGTTGGGGTATGTCAGCATGCGTTCTACTTTAAACCGTCGGTCACGCGACAGAAATAGGCTTTCAAATACCGCGTTTCCGGGATCGCGGGGTGCACCGGGTGGTCCGGCGCCTGGCCGCCGAACTCGAGGATCTGCAGGTGCTTCTCCGCTGCGCGCGCCGCCTTGGCAATCGCATCCCGAAGATCCTCGGCGCTCACATGATACGAACATGAACACGAAACGAGGATGCCGTCGCCCGAGAGCAGCGCCATGGCGAGCTGATTCAGGCGTTTGTAGGCGGCCAACGCCTTGGGTAGGTCCTTCCGCCTCTTGGCGAAAGCCGGGGGATCCACGATCACCACATCGAACCGGGCACCCTCCTTGGCCAGCGCCTCGAGCACGTCGAAGGCGTCGCCCTTGCGCGTCGACACCGTAAAGCCGTTGCGCTCGCCGTTCTGGACGGCCAATTCCAGTGCGGACTGGGAACTGTCCACACACAGGACCTCGGATGCCCCGGACCTTGCGGCGCGCACGGCCCACGCACCCAGATAGCTGAACACGTCCAGCACGCGCGCGCCCTTCCGCACGTACTTGGACAGGGCGCGCCGATTCGCGGCCTGATCGAAAAACCACCCGGTCTTCTGCCCCTCTGCCATCGGCACGCTGAACCTCAAGCCATCCTCGACCACGAGTCCCGGCTCGTCGAACGCACCCCTGGCGACCTCGACATAGCCCGGCAGTCCCTCCATCTCGCGTGCCCCGCTGTCATTCTTGAACAGCAGTCCCTCGCACTCGAGAACCTCGAAAATGGCGTCTCGAATGGCGGATTTCAGCAACTCCATGCCGGCGGTGCCGATCTGCGCCACGCATTGCTTGCCGAAGCGGTCCACGACCAGTCCGGGCAACCCGTCCGACTCGCCATAGATCAACCGATAGTATGGCTCCGGGTAAAGCCGCTCACGCAGCGCAAGCGCCACGCGAATGCGCGCCGCAAACCACGCCGCATCAGGCTGCTTCCAGGTGGCCAGCATGCGCGCGCTGATCAGCGAATTCGGGTTGACGTACGCCAGGCCCAGCGCGCGGTCATTGTGGGCCAACACGCGCACCAATTCCCCCGCCTTGAATTTGGGCAGGGGCGTCTGCTGCGTGTCGACCTCGTTGCTGAAGACCCAAAGGTGTCCGGCGTGCAGACGGCGATCTTCATTGCGTTTCAAGCGCAGGACGGGCAGCTGCGCCGCAATACCGGATTCGGACATGGGAAGTACTTCGGTTATATTGAGGCGCATTCTAACCGACTTGGGACCCGCAAGATGCAGCGCAATCACCTCAGGTTGGAAACGAGCCCGTATTTGCTGCAGCACTCGGGCAATCCCGTCGACTGGTATCCGTGGGGTGAAGAGGCGCTGGGGTTGGCGAAACGCGACAACAAGCCGATCTTGCTGTCAGTGGGCTATTCGGCTTGCCATTGGTGCCATGTCATGGCGCACGAGTCCTTTGAAGACCCCGAGATCGCCGCGCTGATGAATCAATGGTTCGTCAACATCAAGGTCGACCGGGAAGAGCGCCCGGATCTGGATAAGATCTACCAGGTGGCTCAGCAACTCATCACGCGGCAGAACGGCGGATGGCCCTTGACCATGTTCCTCACGCCCGATGATCAGCAGCCCTTTTTCGGCGGGACCTATTTTCCCAAGGAGCGGCGTCACGGCCTGCCGGGTTTTGGCGAAATCCTCGCACGCGTTGCCGAATACTTCGCAGATCACGCAGACGATATCCGCCGGCAAAGCGCGCAGCTCGCGCTGGCATTCGAGCGGCTCATGCCGGTCCCTCCGCGCGAGGATTTGGCGCTCGGCACCGCGCCCCTGGACGCAGCGCGGCGCGCACTGGAGGAATCCTTCGACTCCCGGTCCGGCGGATTCGGCCAGGCACCGAAATTCCCGCAGCCGGCCAGCCTCGAACGCTGCCTGCGGCACTGGCACGCCACGTCGCGCGCGGCCGGCGCCGACCTCAAGGCGCTGTACATGGCGACACTCACACTGACCCGGATGGCGGAGGGCGGACTTTACGATCAACTGGCCGGCGGCTTCTCGCGATATTCGGTAGACGATTTCTGGATGATTCCCCACTTCGAGAAGATGCTGTACGACAACGCACAGCTGCTGCACACCTACGCGTGCGCCGCCTCGGCGACCGGTGAGACCCTGTTCGCGCGCATAGCGGGCGAAACCGCGGAGTGGATCATGCGGGACATGCGCTCCTTGCAGGGTGGGTTCTACTCGAGCCTGGACGCGGATTCGGAGGGTCAGGAGGGTAGGTTCTACGTGTGGACCCGCGCCGAAGTACAAGGCTTGCTGACCGCGGCCGAATACGCCGTCTTCGCCCCGCGGTTCGGCCTCGACCGGGATGCGAATTTCGAAGGCCAGTGGCACTTGCATGCGTGCGCTCCGGAGCGCAGCGACGCAGTCGGGCCCGGCAACGCGCCCGAATTGATCGATGCGGCGCGCGCAAAACTGCTCGCGGCTCGCAATCACCGTGTCTGGCCCGCCCGGGATGACAAGGTCCTCACGTCGTGGAATGCGCTGACGATCAAGGGCCTCGCCGTGGCCGGCCGCGTGTTGCACAGACCCGACTTCACCGCCGCAGCTTCGGCCGCCGTCGATTTCATTCGTGACACGCTGTGGCGGGACGGTCGATTGCTCGCGACGTACAAGGACGGCCGCGCGCACCTGCCTGCCTATCTCGATGACTACGCCTTCCTCACCGACGCGCTGCTCGAATTGTTGCAAAACCGCTGGCGCAGCAGCGATCTGAATTTTGCGCGGGAGCTGCTCGACGTGTTGCTTGCTAAGTTCGAGGATGCGGAAAATGGCGGGTTTTATTTCACCGCCTCGGATCACGATCGGCTCATCCATCGCAGCAAGACCTTCAGCGACGACTCGGTTCCTTCGGGAAACGGCGTGGCGGCTTCGGTGCTCTGCAAACTGGGGTACTTGTTGGCCGAAACTCGCTATTTGGATGCAGCGGAGCGAACGCTCAAAGCCGCGTCGGCCCTGATACAGGAGTACCCCCAGGCGCACATGAGCTTGTTGAACGCCTTGGAGGACTTCTTGACATCGATGCAGACGGTCATCATCCGCGGTCCTGCGGCGGACGCCCAACGATGGGCGCGCGAGCTCTCGGCCGGGTACGCACCGACGCGCATGATATTCGCGATTCCCGGCGACGCTCCGGGGCTGCCCGCGGCACTCGCCGCCAAACCCGCCTCAGGCAGCGTCACCGCCTATGTGTGCACGGGGACGACTTGTGGAGCGCCGCTGACCGATCTACGCGAGCTTGCGCGGCATCTTGCCCTGAGTGCAGACATCGCCTGACCGCCGGTTCAACGCAGGGCCGCAGCACGCAGATACCCGCCGATGCGCCGCTTGAGGTCGCCATACAGGGCATCCGAGTATTCCGGCGCCAGACTCCAATCAAGCGCCCAGGGTTGAGCGGTTCGCGTCGCCGGCGGTTCATTGGCGCGGCGAGGGAAAAGGTGGGCGTGCAGCGCCGGATCGAGGTTGCCGTAGATCGCATAATTGATGCGCGCTGCCGCAGTGGCCGTCATGAGCGCATCGCCCACCAGGGCCATATCGGACAGGAATTGCGTGCGGCCGGCATCCGCCAAGGCGTTCAAGTGGGGAACCACCGGGTCGGGTATCAGCAGGCAGTACCCTGCAAACACCTGCCGTTGACCCATGACCACCCAACCCGAGGGCATCTTTGCGACCATCACGGGGCTTTGATCCGCGCGACAAAGCTCGACCATGCGGTGGATGGACGTTGCCGGCGCGGGCGCACTCACGGCGTGGTGTCCAGAGCATGAGCAACCAGGGAAGCATCGACCGGCGGCGCCTCATTGCCGTGGCTCGAGCGCAGATACGTGAGCAGCGCTGCCGCATCCTGCGCGTTCATCCAACCGAATTGCATCATCGTCGTCGGATAGCGACCGGCCGGCATGGACGACGGGCGGCGGCCCTTGACCACCCAAAGGGCCAGCGCGCTCGGATCTCCCAGCACCACTGGCGATCCGACCAAGCTCGGATACACTCCGGGAATGCCGCGTGCGTCTTGTTGATGGCACGCGATGCAGTTTCCATTGTATATGCGAGCGCCGGTGTCCGCCGTGGTGGATGTGCCGGGCGAACACCCGGCCAATGCGCCGCAGGTGACGATCGAGAGCATTGCGATATGGTCATACATCGGGGAAATCGTAGCAAATGCTGAATCGAAGTGCCCTGACACCGCGGGTCGCCGCAGTGGTATTCGCCCTGCTCGCAGCCGTTGGCACGGCGGCTGTGGCGCAGGGTCCGGCCGAAGACGCGCTCAGACAGATCATCGAGGAAGGCAATCCCGCTTATCTCGACTGGTCGACGGCCTTGGCGGACCGCGAACTCATCGGCAGGCTGTATGCCGGCAACGGCTACCGCCTGTTGTGGAGCGACGGCGAAAAGCCGTCCGCGGCCGCGCTCGTTCTGCTCCAGGAGCTGCGCCACGCGTCTGACCGGGGACTGGATCCCGAGGATTATCCCGGCAACCGCCTGGCATACCTCTTGATCGACTTGATCGATTCGGGACGCCCGGGCGCGGAGCAATGGGCGCTCTTCGACGCAAGTTTGTCGTTGGCCGGCCTGCGGTTCCTGTCGGACCTGCACTACGGACGTGTCGATCCCGCGTCCGTGGGGCACAATCTGACCGTCGAACGAATCAGACTCGACATACCGGCCACGCTCGCGCATCTGGCCGCCGCCGTGAATGTGGGCGTTGCCATCGATGCGCTCGAGCCGCAGTTCACTCACTACGCGCTCCTGAAGCGCGAGCTCGCGCACTATCGCGAGCTCGCGGCTCGGGAAGGTCTCACTGATCTTCCGCCCTTGCCGGCCGGATCGTTGAAGACCGGCGACGTGTACGCGGGTAGCCTTAAGCTGGAGCGGCTGTTGACCGCCCTCGGAGACATGCGGGGCGGCGGACCGCGGGGCAGCCAAGCGCCGGGCGGCGAACTGCGGGACAGCCAGCCGCCGGGCGAGCCCGCCGCCGCGCAAACTCTGACCCCGCCGCTGGTCGAGGCGATCAAGCATTTCCAGCAACGCCACGGCGAAAAGCCCGACGGCATCCTGGGGGCTGCCACCCTCGCCGAACTCACCAAGCCGCTCTCCTTGCGGGCACGGCAGATCGAATTGACCATGGAGCGATGGCGCTGGCTCCCTTCGGAACTCGTCAGTGCGCCCATCATCGTCAATATTCCTCAATTCCGCCTGTTCGCCTTCGAATCCACCGCCGATGTGGAAGCGCATATACGGCAAATGGACGTCATCGTCGGAAAAGCATTCGAGGCGACGCAAACACCGGTTTTCACCGCCGACATGAGTTACCTGGTCTTTCGCCCGTACTGGGAAGTGCCGTACAGCATCGCACTGAAGGAGATAGTGCCGGCCGCACGGCGCAACCCCTCGTACATCGACAAGCATCAAATGGAGATCGTCCGCGGTGCGGGAGACTCCGCTTCGGTCATGCCCAACACCACCGAAAATGTGGAACTCGTCGCGAAGGGCGCCCTGCGGTTGCGGCAGAAGCCCGGTCCGAACAACTCCCTGGGGTTGGTCAAGTTCATGTTTCCGAACCCCTACAACGTCTACCTTCATTCGACGCCGGCGCATGCGTTGTTCGCCGAATCGCGCCGGGATTTCAGTCATGGTTGCGTGCGCGTCAGCGATCCCGTGGGTCTTGCGCAGTACGTGTTGCGCGATTCGCCCGAATGGACGCGCGAGAAAATCCTGGCCGCGATGAACGGCACGAACACGTTGACCGTTACGCTGAAGAATCGCATCCGCGTTTTCATCGTCTATGGAACCGCCCTGGCGACGGAGAGCGGGGACGCACTGTTTTTCGACGACATCTACGGTCACGATCAGCGCTTGGAGGCCGCCTTGAATTCACGCCGGCCGCGGACCGACCCGGGGATTCCCAAGGCGCCGGCCGCAGAGCCTTGAGTTCATGCGAGTCACGCTCGATGATTTACGCCGCTACGCCATCGCGCGTTCCCTGTTCAAGCCCACCACCCTTGGCAAGGCGATCGGCAAGCTCGGATTCGTGCAGGCGGACCCGATCCGCGCCCCGGCCCGTGCGCAGGACCTGACGCTCCGTCACCGGGTGTTGAACTACACCGTGGGAGACCTCGAGCGGCGTTATCCAAGGCTCTCCATTGAGGAAGACTTCTTCGTCAACTATGGATTTCTGCCGCGGTCCTACCATGGTCTGATGCATCCCCGGGTGCCGAGAGCCGCATGGTCGCCGGCTCGCATGAAGAAAGCGCGGGCGGTTCTGGAGTTCATCCGTGAGCAGGGCCCGGTTCACCCGCGCCTCGTCGACGCGCACTTCGCACACGGCAAGGTGACCAATTGGTTCGGCGGCTCGTCGAACGCCACCACCCACCTGCTCGACGACATGCATTATCGGGGCATGCTGCGAATCGCCCGCAGGGAGAGCGGGACCCGAATTTATGCAGTCCGCGAACCCGCCGCGGAACTACCCGACGCCGCGACCGCGAGCGCACGCTTCGACGCGCTGGTGGACGTGGTCATGAACAAGTACGCGCCCCTGACGGCGGCGGGCCTGGGATACCTCATGAGCCTGTTGTGTGTGGGGACTCCGCAATGGAGGACCCAGCGCGCAGCCGCGCTGGCGCGGGCGAAACAGCGTTTCACCTGCTTTCGGCTGGATGGCATCGACTGGTATTGGCCGTCCGGCGAGTCGCCGCGCTCGGTGCGATGGCGGCTCGATGACGAGGTGCGCCTGCTCACCCCTTTCGATCCGGTGGTCTGGGATCGGCGCCGCTTCGCGATTTTCTGGGATTGGATCTATCGATTCGAGGCCTACACACCGCCGCACAAACGTAAGCTCGGCTACTACGCCCTGCCGCTGCTTTGGCGAGACCGCGTGGTCGGGTGGGGAAATCTATCGGTGATCGAAGGGGCGCTCCGAAGCGAATTCGGTTATGTCGACCGCGATGCACCGCGGGATCCCGCCTTTCATGCCGGTCTCGAGGCGGAATTGGCACGCATGAACTTGTTCCTGGGGCTGGGGCCGGGGCTGGGTAGCGCGCAAAATCCATGACGTTCTGACGTTATGCGCGATCCGGTATGCGAGATGGAATCCATGGAATGCATATCCTAATCTATGCGCAGCGAATCCACCGACCCGGGAGACATTCATGAACAACGGACTCGACAATTTGGGGCAGGTCAAGAGCACGCTGATCGACCTCGCCATCCGCTTCGGACCGAAACTGTTGGTGGCCATACTGATTCTCACTGTGGGTGGGTTCGTGGCGGGGTGGATTGCACGCGCCACCGCCCGCGGACTCAATCGGATGGGCCTCGAACCTCCCGTGCGGCAGCTGTTGACGCGCGTAGCACGAGTACTGGTATTCATTATGTTCGCCATTCTTGCGCTCCAAAATCTGGGCGTCGAGCTCTTGCCCCTGATTGCCGGACTGGGCGTCGCCGGGGCGGGCATCGCTCTCGCCACGCAAGGCGTATTGAGCAACATGGTCGCGGGGCTCACCATCATCTTCACCAAGCCCTACCGCGTGGGCGAATACATCGCGGTGGTCGGCGTGGAGGGGGAAGTCGAGGCCATCAGCTTGTTCAGCACGACCTTGCGGCATGCCGACCGCTCACGAATCGTGGTTCCGAACCGCAAGGTCGTGGGCGAGATCCTGCAGAACTTCGGCCGCATTCGTCAGTGCGAGATCCAGGTGGGCGTCGCGTACGAGTCGGACCTTTCCGGCGCTCTCGGAATCATTCGCGAAGTGGTGGAGGCGAACGCGCGCGTCCTCAAGGATCCGAAGCCGGTGATCCAGGTCGTCAATCTGGCGGACTCGGCCATTGCGATCGCCGTCAAACCATGGGTTGCCGTGACCGACTATGGACCCGTCGCCGGTGAAATCAATCTGTCGCTGGTCGAAGAACTGCGCAAGCGTGATATCAGCATTCCCTACCCGCAACGGGAAATCAGGCTGATCAAAGACGCGGCTTGAGACGACGATCGACCCGCTCAGCCCTTCCACGTCCGGAAAGCGCCGGTATCCAAGTGGACGAAATCCGAGGCGCGGTAGTACCCGACGCCGCCTCGCGTCAGATCCAGTGCGCGGCCGGCCAGATGCGCACAGTCGACACCGGCGATCCGCACGTCGATGGCGCGTCCCTCCAGATGCATGCTGTGCCGCGCGACGCCGCTGCTGCGCTCGTGCAGCAGCGCGTTGGTTTGCGGCGACCGGTAGCCTGAAATCACGCTGAACACCGGATCGACTCCAAGCTGCTGCGCGACATCGAATAAATAGTCCATCAGTTTCGGGTCGATGGCATGCTGCTCGCCGTTGCGAAAGTCGCGCAGCAGCACGGCAATGGCCGCGAACGAGTCCCCGATATAGCCGCCGCGAAAGAACTCCGTTTCCAGCTCCTCGCCCGTATGCAGATTCTTCAGGGAGATGAGCTTGCCCCCGGCGCCGGTACCGGCCCGCGCCGGCTCGCGCGCGCCTGCCGGCCTCACTCCGGAATTGTCGATGCGCTTCATGCCGCGAACGTAACTCTCACCGGCCCAACCGGAGACGGCCGCCATCCCCGCCATTGCGCCGCCCAGTCCCAACAGCCGTCTTCTCGAGCAAATCATTGAGATCTCCGGTCGATGAAAACACGACCCTTATCGAGCGCCAACACGGTGGCGCGGGGGAAAAAATTGAAATCCGACGCCGACGCCCATGTGTACGCCCCCATCTCGCGGCCTACGATGAGATCTCCTACGGCAAGCTTGGGAAGATGCACGGCCTCGCAGATGATGTCGATACTGTCGCATGTGGGGCCGGCAAGTACCGAGGGATAAGTCTCAGCCGCCGTTGCCAGGGCTTCGACCGGGTATTTCGCGTGGTCGTACATTTGCCCGCTATAGCTGCCGTACAGGCCATCGTCGAGGTAGTACCACCAGCGGCCATCGCGCAGGGCGCGTCCCATCACGGAGGACACCGCAATGGCGGCGGGAGCCGCAATATACCGGCCCGGTTCGGCGATGACGCGCAGGCCCGGCGCAAGGGAACTCAAGGCACGGCGAATCGGTGCGCAGTATTCCTCGATGGGCACGGACTTGCGGGCGTAGCTCACCGGGAAGCCACCGCCGATATCAAGAAGCCCCAAGCGATGACCGTTTTGCAACGCGAGGTCCATCAATTCGCGGCACACGTTGATGGCATGCACGAACATCCCGGGATCCAGGGCCTGGGACCCCACATGAAATGACAGTCCCTCGATCTTGATGCGCAGTTCGTCCGCCAGCTGAAGCAGACCCGCCACGGCATCCGGGGAGCACCCGAACTTCTTCGACAGATCGCAAACCGCATTCGGGCTGCGAAACGAAATCCGGATCAGAAGGGATACGCGGCCGCGGTACTTGACGAATTTGCGCAGTTCGTCCGGATTGTCGACCACGAAGATATCGACCCCGTAGGCCAGCGCGTTGCGGATGTCGCTGTCGCGCTTGATCGGATGAGTGTGGACGCAGCGCTTGGGTGGCACGCCCGATCGACGCACCAGATCGATTTCGCCATTGGTGGCGAGATCGAAGAACGCCCCTTCCTCCTTAAGCGCCTGGACGACTGCCGCATGGGGCAGGGGTTTCAGGGCGTAGTGCAAATCCACCTGAGGCAGTGCGCCGGCGAGCTGCCGGTACTGTGCCCGAACGCGCGCCGTGTCGACGATGAAGAGCGGTGAGCCATATCGTTTCACGAGATGTTCGATCGATTCGCGGGCGAAGGGGTCCTGGGAGGGATCGAGTTCCCGCGCCTCGCGGTCGGCCAGTCTGCGGCTTCTGGCCGTTTTGAGGGAGCCGACAGCCATGCTAACCCGCGCTCAGTTCCAGCGAATCGTCGTCCTCGATCCCGCTGGCCCGTTGCAAGCGGTCGAGGATGGCAGCCCAACGCTCACCGACGGGCAGCTCTTGCACCAGTATTCTCACGCAGCCCGCGCTGTCGAGCGTGCGCAAATGATTGTAGAGATTGTGGGCATAGGCTTCCGGCTTCTTGCCGGCGTTGATCCAGGTCATGTTTCGCTGCGTGTTGAGCGGCGGGCGCATGGCCAGCACGGCGACTTTTTCCTGCCGGGCGACGAATTCTCCGGCATACCTTTCCAAATCGTCCGATGCCACGATGGCCAGGGGAGTGGATGGTGCGTAATGCAGCTGCCGATCTCCGGATACCCGCGGCACGACTCCGGCCACCGCCAGCTTGCCGACCACCTGTTCCAGCTGCGAGCGCGTAATGAATCCCGGTCGCAGCAGCCGGGCTTCGTTGCCGAGACAGGAGACGATGGTGGACTCCAGTCCGATCGGCGATTCACCACCGTCCAGGATGACCTGAATCGCGGTGCCCAGCTCGTCCCGGACATGTTCGGGCTTGGTCGGACTCAGGCGGCCGAAGCGATTCGCGGAAGGCGCGGCGATGCCGCCGCCGAACGCGGTCAGGAGCTGCTGCGCGATCGGATGCGAGGGCACCCGGATTCCGATGCTGTCCTGCCCGCCCGTCACGACGTCGTTCACCTTCTCGGCCTTCGGCAAAATCAAGGTCAGAGGTCCCGGCCAGAACCTGGCCGCCAGCTTCTCCGCCGAGGCGGGCATGTCCGATACCCACCGATGCAGATAGCGCGGATTGTCCAAGTGAACGATCACGGGGTGGTCCGTTGGACGCCCCTTGACCTGGAAAATCTTGCGGACCGCCGCCGGATCCGACGCATTGGCGCCCAGTCCGTACACGGTTTCCGTGGGGAATACCACCAAATCGCCGGCACGCAGCGTCTCCACGGCCTCTTCGATTTCAGTCTGTGTAGCTCTTACCACGGGCGCATGATATCAAGACTGCGATACCAGCAAACGGCGCATCGGCCGCAAGTGGGGGCAACTGTGCGGCAGTGCCGTTTTTTGCCGCGATTTTTGTGTTTCCGACCGCCCTTCAGAGGGTCCGCCGGTCAGGGCGAACATCCGACGGTCAGAGTGAGAGTTCCAGGAACTTAAGATCGAGCCAGCGCCCAAACTTGAATCCCACCTCGTGGAAGTGGCCCACCTGCCGGAAGCCGAGGCTCTCGTGCAAGCCGATGGACACCGTATTGTCGGCATCGATGCCCGCGATCATCACATGCTTCTTGGCGGCCCTGGCCCGCCCGATCAGCTCGACCACCAGCGCCCTGCCGATGCCCTGACTCCGGCGGTCGGACCGCACGTGAACGCTGTGTTCCACACTGTATTGGTAGCACGGCCACGGGCGAAAGTCCCCGAAGGTGCCGAATCCCGCCACCCCGCCGGCGTCGCAGGCCACGAGGAACGGAAAGCCCTGCTCGGCCTTGGTATCGAACCAGGTTTCCCCCCGGGCGGGTGTGAATTCGACTTCTGAATAGACCGCCGTGGAATTCCGGATGACCTCGTTGTAGATGGCGAGAATCTCCGGGAGGTCCTGACGCACCGCATCTCGAATCGTCGGCGTTTGGCTACAACTGGACATACGCCTCATAATATCCACCCATGACGGATCACGACAGCCACCCGAAGCACGACCACGAGCACAGCGAACTGTCGCCGCTTGAGCTGCGGGTTCGGGCGCTCGAAACCCTGCTCACCGAGAAGGGCTATGTCGATCCCGCGGCGCTGGATCTTGTGATCGATACCTACCAGACCAAGATCGGGCCGCGCAACGGGGCCCGCGTGGTCGCCCGGGCTTGGACCGACCCGGAGTTTCGCGGCTGGCTGCTCAAGGATGCCGCGGCGGCGATCGCCTCGTTGGGCTTCACCGGCCGCCAGGGCGAACACATGGTGGCGGTCGAAAACACCCCCGATATTCACAATCTGGTGGTCTGCACGCTCTGCAGCTGTTACCCCTGGCCGGTGCTCGGCTTGCCACCCACGTGGTACAAGAGCGCCCCGTACCGCTCGCGCGCCGTCCGGGATCCGCGCGGCGTACTTAAGGATTTCGGCGTGAGTCTCCCTGAGAGCGTGGCCATCCGCGTCTGGGATTCCACCGCCGAAGTCCGCTATCTCGTGATCCCGCGACGGCCTGACGGCAGCGCCCATCTCGACGAGTTGCGACTCGCGACACTCGTGACGCGCGACTCCATGATCGGTACGGGCCTGGCCCTGCCGCCGAGTGCCGTATGAGTTACGTATCGAACGCCGACTTGGGCGGCCGCGCCGATTCCCGCGCCGTGGTTCCTGAGCCCGAGGGCGAGTTGTTTCACGCGCCCTGGGAGCCGCGCGTTCTGGCGCTCACCGTCGCGATGGGCACCACCGGCCTCTGGAACATCGACATGAGCCGCGCCGCGCGCGAGACCCTCGCGAATTATGCCGATCTCACCTATTACGAGATTTGGTTGGCGGGACTCGAAAAACTCCTGCTGGACAGCGGCGCCGTCCAGCCGCAGGAACTCCGCGAAGGGCACGTGTTGCAAGAAGCCATCCCCATCCCCCGGAAGTTGGAGGTGGGATCGGTGGCGGCGGTACTCGCCCGCGGGTCTCCGGTATCGCGCCCGGCCAGCCAGCCGCAGCGCTTCACGGTGGGACAGGCCGTGCGCACCCGCGCCGGTCAGCCCGACCACCATACCCGGCTACCCGCCTACGCGCGCGGTAAGCGCGGGATCATCGAGCGGGTACACGGCGTCCATGTGTTCGCCGATGCGCAGGCGCAGGGCTTGGGCGAGCGACCCCACTGGCTCTACACCGTAGTGTTCACCGCCGAGGAACTCTGGGGCGAACCGGTCTCGCCGAACGGGCCGCGCAGCGTCTCGGTGGATGCTTGGGAACCTTACTTGGAGCCGGCGTGATGGAGGCGCTGTCGATGCCCGGCCTGCCGCAGGATGCCGGCGGTCCGATATTCAATGAGCCGTGGGAGGCGAAAGCCTTCGCCATGACCTTGCGACTGCACGAACGCGGCCTGTTCACCTGGCCCGAGTGGGCGCAGGCACTCTCCCGGCAGCTCACGCACGCGCAAGCCCACGGCGATCCCGACCTCGGCGACACGTACTACCAACATTGGTTGGCGGCACTCGAGACGCTGGTCGCGGCCAAGGGCGCGGCGTCGGCGGAAGACCTCGAGCGTTGCGCGCAGGCCTGGCGCGAGGCGGCGGAGCATACCCCGCACGGGCAGCCCATCGTGCTCGACCCCGCGAGTCACGCTGTTCATCGACCCGACCTGTGCGCCTTTAAGTTGTGGAAAGAGACATCATAGTTGCGTCTTATTCGATTATGGCAGAAGCGCCCCGTCGCGCAGCGGTTCCGCGTTCGAGAGACGTCCGAGCGCGAGAGCCAACTGGGCCCGCGCCACCTTCCAACCAAGTTCGGCGTTGATGCGAAGCTGACGCGCGGTGGATGCCGCCGTCTGCGCAGTCAACACGTCGACGATGGTGCCGACACCGGCCTTGTAGCGGCCCAACGCCACGTCCAGATTGTCCGCCGCCGTCTTGTTCAGCGCTGCGGTCGCGGTGAGTTGCTGATTGGCCGAGTCCAGCGAATAGTACCCATTCCACACGTCGAGCGTGACGTTCAAGCCCACCTGCTCGAGGTTGGCTTCTTGCTGTTGAAGCGCGGCCTGAGCCTGCCGAACGCCATAACTCGTGCTGAACCCGGTGAACAGCGGCCACGTGAAGCTGATCCCCACTTGATCGTAGTTCTGATTGGGAATGCCGGTCGTGGTGCTGAAATTATGCAGCGCACCGATCGAAATCGACGGCCGCCCCAAGGCGCGCGCCACGGTAATATTGGCTTCCGCCGCATCGCGCTGCGCCTGCGCCGCCTTGAGGTCGGGACGTTGCCGCACCGCCTCCGCCATGAGATCCGCCATGCGCGCCGTGAGTGCCGGCACCTCGGTGGGCACCGGTTCGGCATCGAGTTTGAACGGCTCCTCGGCGGTGAGCCCCAACGTCACAGAGAGCGTGCCGCGGGCACTCTTCGCAGCCGCCTCGGCCTGAATGCGCGCCAGTACCGCCTGTCCATGCGCAGTCTCAGCTTGCAGCACATCGGCGAGCGTACCGACCCCACCGTCGCGCAGTGAGCGTGCGATCTCGAGGCTGTGGGCCGTCACCTCGGCGGTGGTCTTGGCTGCGGCCAGATCGGCATCGCCGGCCACGACGCCGTAGTACGCCTGCACGACGTTGCGCACCAACTGCTGCGACACACTGCCGACCGTTGCCGCGGCGGCATCCAGAAGGTTATGCGCGCTCTTGATTCGCCCGCTGCGGGCGCCGAAATCAAACAGCGTCCATGTCAAGTTGACCGCGGCATCGCCGGTGTTCTGTGCACTCGACACGAGGTTGCCGGTGACATCGGCATGCCGACCGTAATCCCGCGCTTCTTGTCCCGTCGCCGATAGCGAGGGCAACCACCCACTCTCGGCGCTACCGAGTGCCGCCGCTTGTTCATGGGCCGCCGCCCATGACGTTCGAGTTTGTGGATTCCGGCACAGCGCAAGGCTTACCGCCGCAGGAAACGTCAACGCACCGCCGGGAATGGCGCAGTCGTGGCCCGAAGGATCGGTGAGACCCGCGGTATCTCGATGGAGCGCGGACTCCGTGCGAAAGGGATCGGGAGGCGAGCCTGCGTGGGCGGCGCCCATGGAGACCGACGCGGCAATCGTCGCACTCAGGAAACACCTGGCGGGACGCGGCGATTGCAGCGTCCTTGCATCAGATCGTATAGCGATGTTCCGTCTCCAGTGTCACGACTGCGCGACGACGAGTTCATTGTCGGGATTGCGCCGACGGTCTTGCATTTGCGACAAACGAATCTTGGCCGACTCGTGGCCCGCGTCGGCGGCCAACCGGTACCAGCGAGCAGCCTCGGCCCATGCCGCGTCGCTCGTTGCGGTTGAAGCCACGAGATCCCCCAACGCAAGCTGCGCCGACACGTGGTGACGCTCGGCCGCCGCGCGATAGCAGCGCTCCGCCGCCTCATCGTCGGCGACGACGCCGAGGCCGCGCCGCAGGCACACGCCCAGGTTGTACTCCGCGTCCGCATTGCCGCGCGCGGACGCGCGACGGAATAGCTCGACCGCCTCGGGATATCTGGCGACGGTGTTGGAACTCTGGAGAATCAAGCCGCCCAATAGCACCATCGCCGGCGTATTGCCCTGATCGGCGGCTGCTGACAGCCATCGCTGCGCCTCCACAGTCGAGCGCTCGACGCCGACGCCCCGCATGTAGAAATCACCGACGATCCGCTGCGCCACGGCATCACCGCGCTTGGCGCCCGTGAACCACAGCTTGAAGAGACCCGCCATCGCCTCGGAGCCGCCGCCGGCGGCGAGGCGCAGCGTGGTCAATGCTTGGGTCGCACCCGCATGGCCCTGAAGCGCGGCACGTTCGTACCATAGCGCGGCGGCGGCCGGATCCGCCTTCACGACGCTTCCGGTGATGAGGGCGTCGCCGAGCCACGCCTGCGCAAACGCGTCTCCGCCGCGGGCCGCGCGTTCGAACCAGCGGACCGCACGCTGCTCGTCGCGCGGGTAGTGCTTGCCTTGAAGGTGCCAAAGTCCAAGCGCCGATTGGGCCGCCGGGTCGCCCTGCACCGCGCTCTTATCGAGGAGCAAGCCGACCGTCGCCGCGGGCGGCGCCAGCGGGTCGCCCTGATCGAGCATCTGCACCAACTGACATGCCGCGGCGGCACTCCCCATTTCCGCGGTACGCGTCAGCCACCGCATCGCTGCCGCCGCATCCCGCGGCACATCCGTGCCTTCCTTGAATTGGTAGTGCAACGCCCACGCCGCGGGGACACTGCCGGCATCCGCGGCCTGCTCCAGCAGCTTGAGGCCACGCGCCGTGTCCTGCGCCACGCCCAAACCGCGCAGATGTAGAAAGGCCAAGTTGAAACGGCCTTCCGCCATTCCGTGCACTGCGGCTTGGGCATACCAGCGGGCCGCGGCGGTGTAATTCTGCCGCACGTCGAGACCGGTGGCGCAGATGACGCCCAACCGTAAACAGGCCGCGCCGTTGCCGAGCTCGGCCGCCTTGCGGTACCACTGGCGTGCGGCGCGCGGATCGCGCGGTGTGCCCAGCCCGCCCATTTGCAGGGTCCCGAGGTGGTACAGGGCATTGACGTCGCCGAGCGATGCCGCACGATGGAACCAATCCGCCGCCGCCTGAAAATCCTGCGGCAATCCGAGTCCCTCGGCGTACAAGGCGCCCAGTCGTTCGAATGCCGCGGTGAAGCCCTGGTCCGCGGCCTTCGACAGCCAGCGGGCCGCCTCCACCGGGTCGGGTGGTACCCCGTGACCGGCGAGATAGGACTTCCCCAAACGGTACTGAGCCTCGCCATCGCCCAAATCGGCTGCCTGTCGGCAGAGCACGGCCGCGGTTAGGGCATCCGGTTCGGGACCTGACGTAAACAGCTGCACCAGCGACACCAGCGCTTTGACGTGGCCGCGAGACGCCGCGCGCCGCAGCCAGGTCTCCGCCTCGGAGGCATTGAACTCGACGCCTTGACCGCGGCGATAGAATTCCCCCATGTGAAACATCGCCGCCGGTTGCCCCGCTTCGGCGGCATCCCGCAGCAGCGCGGCCGCCCGCGCCTCGTCGTGAGCGACGTCCTCGCCCTGCAGCAGCAGCAGCGCCAGGCAGAGTTTGGCAGTCGCATTGCCGCGCGCAACCGC
>WNFR01000152.1_pt1 | contig 96588 bp, 79 predicted proteins | sample 5400221 | NCBI WGS metagenome assembly WNFR01 (sample SAMN13153357, study PRJNA577476) | soil metagenome | isolation source: 40 cm soil under Madrone tree | place: USA:California | collected 2016-06-14
TCGCCACAACGGACGGCAAGGTACGTATCGCGACTCTTGTGTGCGAGCCGCTCGAGCACGCCGGTTTCGTGAACGCTTTCAGCACGAGACTCGGCGGCGTGAGCCCGCTGCCATCGAACTCATTAAGCCTCGCCTACTTCAAAGGTGACGACAAGGATAAGGTCGCGGAGAATCGCCGCCGCTTCCTCAAAGCAATCGCCGCGGAACGCGGTCGAATAATAACCGCGCGGCAAACGCATTCGACCGAACGCTGTACGATCGAATCGGAGGCGCAGGCACGCGGGCCTCAGCCTGACTGCGATGCGATGATTACGCGTATGACCGATCTGCTGCTTGCGGTTCAGACCGCCGACTGCTTGCCTGTGCTGATCGGAGATACCAGGACCGGCGCGATGGCGGCGATTCATGCGGGATGGCGCGGGACGGCTGGACGCATCACCGAACGCACGGTAGCGGACCTTATGCTGGTTCACGGCGTGAATCCACGCGACTGTGTTGCCGCGCTTGGACCGGCCGCTTGCGCTGAGTGCTACGAAGTTGGCGAAGATGTCATCGAGCGATACAAGAAGGAATTCGGCTACTGGCGAACGCTGCTCGTGAACTTCAAAGAGGGCGGCAAGGCTCATTTGGACATTCGCGCGGCCAACGTTCAGCAACTCCGCTTCTGCGGATTCAGCGAAGATCGCATACACGTCGCCGACTATTGCACGATGCACCAGAATGAACTCTTCTTCTCATACCGAAAAGAAGGCAAGGGCCAACCATCGAGCGTGGGGCGCTCGTTGTCGGTCATCGGCAAAGCTCGGATGTATCGATGAGCGAAACGATACTGATCGGACTAGGGCGTCTACTCACGTCAATACCACGCAGTCAGTGGCAAGAGCAGTTGAGCAGGGTCCCGTCGGCTATGAAGATCCGACTCAGCTTCATGACCCGGCAACATCACCTGGTGCGCTACTTCGTTGTAAGGAGTCTCCCGCGAATCGGAAGGCCGATCCCGCCCCAGATGATCGCCGAAAAGCTGACGATCCCACTGGCTCGCGTAAACGCGATCCTCAGCGAGTTGGAGGAAAAGCTGTTCTTTCTGGTCCGAGACGAGCACGGACACGTGTCCTGGGCCTATCCCGTCACCGTTGACAAGACGCCGCATCATCTATCCATCGATACAGGCGAGCGGATCTACGCGGCTTGAGCGGAGGACGCGATTGCGGCGCCCTTCGTGGAAGGGCGTTTACGAAAAAAGCGATTGTCGGTGGAAATAAGAACTGAGTGCGCGCATTGCGCTCGCCCTATGCGCTTTACTGTGGCCAGCGACTTGAAGCACCAAATCACCGATGGAAATGCCAGACCACTGCTGTTTGAACCTGAGATTGACTGGGCAACATTCGCCCAGCCAAACATCATTCACGCCTACTGACGAAACTCGTTGTTCTTCTGGTCAGAGGAGCATGCCCGAGAATTTCGCAATAGTAGGGACCAGGCGGACGGAGTGTATTTGTCGTTGGACCAGAGCGCCTACTCGACTCGGATCGCTCAGGGAGCGTTGTTCGCTTTTTAGCTTGGCGCGAAGTAGCCCCGTCGATGTCGCACTGTCAGGTCGCCATGATTCTTCACCTTAACCTGAATCGTGCGGAACGAACCATCCTTCGCGGCGTTCGCAGGCGTGTAGGCGAGTATGTACTGGGAACGCAGGTCTTCGTCTATCTGAGTGTACGCTGCGTCGAGATCCGCTTCGTGTCTCGGGAAGAACGCTCGCCCGCCGGTTTCGGCCGCGATTTTCTTTAACGTTCCCTGGTCCACACCCATCGGTCCGCCGATGCCAATCGAATAGACGATGATCTCGCTGCGCCACGTTCGCTCGATTGCCTCGCGCATCTTCACGCTGCTGGACGTGTCCTCGCCGTCGGTTACCAGGATGATCACGCGCCGCCCGGCCTCTCTTCTCAGCAAGTCGGATGACACGGAATAGATCGAATCGAACATCGCGGTCGAGCCGACTCCCGAGTTGTTGATCGGCGGTGTGCCGCCTGGGCGTCCCATGGTCGCCGATTGAGCGGGAAGCCGCACGTCTTCGAGCGCACGATGAAGCTTCTCAACGTCCGATGTCAGGTCCTGCACCAGCACCGATTCGTGCTCGAATGTCACCACCGCAGCCAGGTCTTTCTTTGGTCGAAGCACGCGCCGGAAGAATCGTTGTCCCGCCGCTCTCTCCTCGGGTAGCGTCCACTCCTGGCTACCGGAAATATCTATCAGCATCGCGATGGTGATCGGCAGATCAGTCTGGCGTTCGAAGGAAAAGACCTGCTGCCCCTTGCTGTCTTCCAGCACTTCAATGTCATCCTTCGAGAGATCGTTTATGTAGCGATTCTTCTTGTCGGTGACGTTGAATGGAACCGTCACAAGTTGAGTCCCCAGCGTGACCACCTGCTCGTCCTGGTTGGCCTCTCCCTGGCCGGGCTTCTTGTTCTTTTCAGACTTTTCCTGTCCGGTCTTTGGAGGCGTCTTAGGCTGCTGCGTCTGGGCGACGCTCAGGGACACCGACAACAGGACCAGGGCTGACACTATTGCTGCAACAAAATTGATTCTTACTGACTTCATTTCTTCACGTCTTCCGTAGCCGCGTAATAACCGCGGCGATGAATTATGCGCGCATCGGGCCGCGCGTTAACCCGAACTTCGACGCGCCTGAAGCGGCCGTCGTGCGTCGAGTTCGAAGGCGAATAAGCCACCAGGTATTGGCTCCGCAATTCGGTTTCTATCTGACGAAAGTCCTGGAGCAGGTCATCGGCGCCACGTGGGAAATAAGCCCTTCCGCCGGTTTCTTCGCCGAGGCGTCTCAACACGTCTTCGCGCACGCCTTCGAACCTGAAGCGGTCGCCGATTCCTATCGAGTAAATGATGACGCCCGCTCGCCATGCGCGATCGATTGCTTCGTCGAGCTTCCTGCTGCTCGCGTTGTCGACTCCATCCGTAAGCAGGATGATGGCTCGCCGCGTGACCTGTTCGTCAATCGCACCTCTTCGAATCTCATCGTGGGCCAGCACTTCATTGGCGGTAATGTAAATCGCGTCATACAGCGCAGTGGCTTGATGTCGCGAGCTTGCCGAGCCTAATCGACGAGAGTATTGAATCTCGTCAAACGCCCGGTTGAGGCTCTCCGTGCGGGATGAGAGTCCCTGCACAAGCTCGACATCATCCTGGAAGGTGAGTATCGCGGCCGAGTCTTTGCCGGGCCGTATGATCGAACGAAGGAACTCTCCCGCGGCGATCTTCTCCTGCGGGAACGTGTATTCCTGACTCCCTGACAGATCCATCAGAATGGCAATGTTGATCGGCAGCGTGGTTTCGCGCTTGAAGGTAAAGACCTGCTGAGGCCGCCCGTCCTCCAGGATGACGATTTCGTCCTGCCGAATATCGCTGATGACGCGATTGTTGCGATCGACGGCGGTGAATAAAACGTTGACCAGGTCAGTGCCGAGCCGCACAGCTTCGTCGCTCGAGGCCACATCATCGTCTTTGTTCTTGTCTTGCTCCTTCGGGTCTGGCCTAGACGTCTGCCCGCTTTGTGAGCTCCGAGCGGGAGGCGTAGGCGCAGGCTTAGGTCTTTGCCCGAGGCTCGTGCAGGTGAGCAGCGCGAGTGCGATCAGTGCGGTGACGACTCTCATTGATGACATATCTCAATCCTCGATCTGCGATCGGCAATCCTCAATAGACATATCCCTGCTTGTGATACAGTCGGGCCTCGGCGCCAACCAGTTTTACCTTGATCTCGCGCTTCTTGGCTGCCTTAACCTGATTCGTCGGCGTGTAGAAGAGAACGTATTCTTGTCTCAAGTCCAGCGCGATCTGCGTGAACGAGCGGAACAGCTCCATCTTCTGCGCCGGCAGGAACACCTGACCTCCGGTTTCCTCGCACAGTCTGCGGAGTTCCTTGTCGTCGGCGTTTTCAACCATGCCAGAGTCCACGCCTCTGAAGTTCTTTGTGCTTATGCCGAAGATGGTCACGTCGTAGCGTTGGGCCATCTCAATCGCGTCCTTCAAGGTGTGCTCGCTGGCGGTGTCTTCGCCGTCGGAAAGTATGACGATGATGCGACGCGCGTCGGACCCTTGGAGGTTGGCCATCTTTTCTTCGATCACCCGATAGATGCCGTCGTAGAGCTTTGTGTAGCCGCCCGCCTTGAGCTTCCGAAGCTTGTCGATAAGCAACTCCTGGTTATCGGTAAAGTCCTGGTGCAGCTCCACGTCCGAATCGAACGACGCCAGCAGGATCTTATCCTTTTTGCGATAAGTGGTGACCGTCGCGATAAAGTCCTCCCCGGCATCTTTCTCAAACGGCAGCTTGAGCTTTACGCTGTTGCTGGTATCGATCAGCAGACCGATGTAGAGCGGCAGTTCGCTCGGGGCGATGAACTTTTCGATCTTTTGGCGCTTTCCATCTTCGTAGACTTCGAAGTTATTGGCGGTCAAACCGGGCAGGAACTTTTTGTCGTGCTTCGCCGAGATTGGGAGCCGGACCTCCAGCACACCGATCTTTTGCGGCGGGTCATCGGGGCGTCGCTGGGGCGGTGTGGGCTCATTCGGTTTTGTCGCGGGCTTCTGCGCAGACGCAGCGGCTCCGGCGAGCAGGTAGAGAGCTAGGATTAAGAGCGCGAGCGCTGAGGAACGGGTCATCTGCTACGGGGAACCTCCGACGGGTCTGATGCACGGGATCTCGATTAGCGATGCTAGGCGAAGGAAAATTATAGAGGACAAGCGCTGAGGTCACAACTCAGGAATGCGGCGGGCCGGAAATCGAGGCAATGATGTGGCGAAAATCGTTCTTGCGAACGATCCGAAAAAAGCGGGCGCGGTATCAACCCCGCGCCCGCTTTGAAGTGCCTAGCTTGAAAGATCTAGCTCGACGGCTCAAACACTAACGACTTCTTCTTCCACGAGATCTTCTCGAGGACCTTCGAGTTGTCACTTAAGGTCCTTAGTACGGCAGCGCCGTCGTATGCATTCGACTCCAGGACGAGTCTTGCGGAGGCCGTCACCACAGTGTGGGATCCTTTCATGAAGCTAACCTGCACCTGAGGCCCGCCGCTTTCGTCCCAGACTACTTTGTAAGTTTCAGCTTTCAGCAAAGTGCCCGCGACCATTACCGGTTCGCTGAAGGTTATGTGTTCAGACTCCTTGTCTTTCGCCGCGACTCGTTGCGTGAGGACAAGTGACGATGTGAGTAAAACCGACAAGCACAATAGCAGCGGTATTACCTTACTTCTCGTTTTCATATTTCAACCTCCTTAGAATCTCAACCACCCGATTCCGCACCGCTGGCGTGGGCCTGTTTCCGGCCCGTGCAAAACTGGGTAGGTTTCCCATACGCAATTGTGATTCCGCCACAACCCAAATCGTCATGTCGAATAAACAGTCACGAGTGAAGATAGGGCGGCATAGTAACCCTTGGTGTCCGGTTAGAGGACGTGGTGTCTCTACAACGGACACGATCATATCGAGTTTAAAGGTGTTTATGCGGAGGTCTTGGGTGAGAAACACGTCGCGATGCTTATCTCGACATCGCCAACGATGCAGACGACCCGACGCGTTGCGGTCACGCTTGACCGAATGCGGCCATAAATGACGCGAGCTCGGCGGACAGCGGGGAGGTAAACTCAAGGCGCTCGCCTGAACGCGGATGATTGAACGCTAGCCGCGCCGAGTGTAAGAAGTGACGCCCCAGCGACTGCACGGCGCGCTTGATTGCCACGTTGCGGATCGAGTTCTCGCGGCCGCCCCCATAAGTCGCGTCGCCAACAACCGGATGTCCAATGTGCGCCAGGTGAACCCGAATCTGATGAGTGCGGCCGGTCTTGATCCGCACATTCAGCAACGTGAAGTCTTGAAAGCGCTCGGCAACTTCGAAGATCGTATGAGCCGTCCGGCCCGCGCCCCCTCGAAGCACACTCATCCGTGTTCGGTTGTGCGGGCTGCGTCCGATGCGCGTCTCTATTTCACCTCGCTCTTTGGACACGCGGCCATAGACCAGCGCGGTGTAGCTCTTGAAGACCTGCCGGTCGCGAAACTGATCGGACAACCGCTCGTGCGAGACGTCGTTCTTCGCGACCACCAGCAATCCCGACGTTTCCTTGTCCAGCCGATGAACAATGCCCGGCCGCGTTCGTCCTGCCGTGCCCGAAAGCGAGTTGAAGTGATAAACCAGCGCGTGAGCGAGCGTGCCCGTCTCGATTCCCGCGCCGGGATGAACGACCATTCCCGCCGGCTTATTCAAGACTATCAGATCGTCATCTTCATAGACTATGTTCAGAGGAATCGGCTCAGGGACCAGCTCGACGGGCGGCGGTTCGGGCAGATCGATTTCGATCTGATCGCCATCGCGCAATCGATAGCTGGGCTTCACGACGTGCTCGTTTACCAGAATGTCGCCGTCGACGATGGCGCGTTGAACTCGAGTGCGGCTTAATTCATTGAGATGGGTGGCGAGAAATGAGTCGAGGCGCAGACCTGCTGCTTCGACGCTCACCTTTAGGAGTTGAGTTTCAACACTCACGTTGAAGCAAGGGCGGCCTTTTTGACTGCAGCGGCAAGTCCGCGCGACGCCGCTTTTGATTCCCGGTCCTTTGAAATCGAAAGAAAGCGGCGTCGCGCGGACTTGCCGCCGCAGTCCAAAAAGGGCCGCCCCTACAAGTGTCTTACGAGACCTGCGCGGCGACATCCCGTCCGTGAGCGGCTCTTTGATTCAGCCGGCGCCAGTAATAGAGCGTCATAACCAGACCAAGCACGAACATGATCACGGAAATGAACTGAGAGGTTGAAAGCCCGAACACCTGGCCTCGCGGATCATCGCGCCAGAATTCGATTGTGAATCGCGCAACACCATAGATCATCAGGTATGAGTAGATTATTTGCCCGTCGAAGGCGCGGCGTTTTCGCAGCCACATCAAGAAGCCAAAGATCGCGAGGTTGGCAGCCGCTTCGATCAACTGCGTCGGCACGAGCGCCGAATCAATCGGAACTCCGGTCAACTCGCTCGCTTTCGCGGTGAAGTGAACGCCTATCCACGAAGTAGTCGGCTTTCCCCAGCAACACCCCGCCGAAAAACATCCGAGCCTGCCGATCGAATGCCCAAGTGCAACCCCGGGCGCAAACGCGTCTGAGGTCTTGCGCCACGGCAAATGCCATCTGCGCATCAGAAGGACGCTCACCAAAAGCGCGACTAAGAAGCCGCCGTAGTAGACTCCACCCGAACGCCACAGATCGAACGAGAAGATTCGCCGCCACTGACCCTGATACTCGTTCCATTCAGTGATCACCATCAGCACCTTCGACCCGATGAGCGAGGAGGCGAGAATGTAAAGCCCAAGGTCGTAGATTCGGTCTTTCGGCAAGCCGTCGCGCGCCGCGAGGTGCGCCGTCAGCCACAGTGCCGCGATGAATGCGATCGCCAGCAACACGCCGTAGGTCGCGATCGGAAGCCCTAGTCCAGGTATTCTGAATAGTTCTGGAAACATTTAGTCCGTAGTCCGTAGTCCATAGTCCGTAGCCCGTAGTCCGTAGCCCGTAGCCCGTAGCCCGTAGCCCGTAGCCCGTTGTCGGATGACCGTATGCTACGGACTACGGACTACGGCCTCTCAACGTTCGGTGCTTCCGCAGCCGGCTCTCCTACTGCAGGTCGTTCGGCTTGTGGCGACAGGAACAGCTCTATAGCCATTAACGCTGCGCCAATTGTTATCGCCGTATCCGCGATATTAAAAACCGGCCACTGATAGCTCTTGTAGTAGATCAATATGAAGTCTATAACCCGGCCCAATCGAAACCGGTCGATCAGGTTGCCGCTAATTCCAGCCGCCAACAGCGCGAGCGACCACAGCAGCAGGGTGTTTGAAATCGGGGTGCGCCTCATGTAGTAAACAACGACCATTATCGCGGCCACGGAAATTGCCACCAGCAGCCATTTCACGTTGCCGTTGTTGAGCATCCCAAACGCGATCCCCGGATTCTCGGTATAACTGAGCTTGAAGAAGCCTCGAATGATGTCAATCTCGTCGCCCTCGCGAAGCTTTACTGAGACCCAGTACTTGGTTAATTGATCAAACAACATCACCAACGTGGCGATGAACAGATACCAGAGTTTCATTGTGCTGGTTTTAGTGGCTATTGCTTCTGCGCTCATCGATTGTTTGCTCCTGCTTCTTTGCTGCCGCCTCCTGGCGCCGCCTCTTAAGGATGAGTGTTCGGGTCGTCAACTGCAAGTCCTTCAGCGAGCGCGGCGGTGTTTAGGGCGCCATCGGCTGAGACCAAAGTGATTGGAGGCGCTCCTGCTAATCTCATATTGGCATTGATTTCCAGTGCGGCTGCCAATTGAACTGCGTCGTAGGCTCGCAACGCATGCGCTTCAACCAAATCCGCCGCCTGTTCAATGAGCCTTGGGGTCAGCTCGATCACCGAATATTCATTTCCAAAATCATCCCGAAAGTCTCCAATTGCCTTGCTCGCACCACTGGCCGAGAGTCCCGAACCGCGCGCTTTGCGCGTTATGGCCGAGATCACTTCTACGAGAGTGACTCGAGCGAGATAAACCGAGTTGCCGGCTGCCAGATCGGTAATGCTACCAACCCACGCAGTTCCCGTTTCAATCAAGTAGCGTTTGACAATCGCGCTGCTGTCAAAGAAGTAAGCAACCACCTAGCGGCGCTCCTCGATAATGATCTCTGAAACGGGTTTGCCCTCTACCTCTACCGGTTTTCGATTCGCGTAGAAGCTCGCATCTCGTATGCGAGGAGGAATTCGGCTGATGACCCCTTTTTTCAAGAGATCTTGCTCGAATTCCTCTTCAGTCATCATTGGTGCGCCTTTCACGAGCAACTCATCGACCATATCGCGCAGGCTTCGCTGCTCGTCCGGCGTTAGCGTTTTCACCTCTTCAATTAATCGATCAAGATTTGACGTCGTCATAATCCCCATCCTTCTTGCAACTGACGAATACAACGATCGCACACTCCTGGAACCCGCGGATCGTCGCCGACGGTTTCCCTCCAATGCCAACAGCGTTCGCACTTCACTCCGTCGGCGTGTCCCACTATCACGAGTACCGGTTCGTCAGGTTTCTCCTCAAGCTCGACGTTGGATACAATTAGTATCTCGCCCAAGACTTGCGAGTACTTGGTGAGCAGTTCATAACGGCGCTTCGGCGCCAGTATTCTTACTTTGGCGTCCAGCGATGAGCCAATGGTCTTGTTAGCACGCAAATTCTCAAGCTCTTGCTGCACAGGTGTCCGTAGACCTAGGACAAAGGCGAAGTCCCATTCGTCCAGTAACTCTTGATCACCCTTGCGAGTCGCGCCATCGGGGAACTCCGCGAGGTGCACCGAAGCTTCGCGCTTTCCAGGAAGGCTTTCCCAGATTTCATCAGCCGTAAACGGAAGGATCGGTGCTAGCAATCGGGCTGATGCCTCCGCTATCTGATAAAGCGCAGTCTGCGCGCTTCGCCGTCCGAGGGACTTCGGCGCGAACAGGTAAAGCCGGTCCTTCAAGATGTCGAAGTAGATGTTTGAAAGTTTCACCGTCGCGTAGTTGTAAAGCGCGTGGTACACAGTCGTGTAGTCGAACCGTCTATACGAATCGACCGCCTTGCGCGTGACTTCACGCGTGACGGCTAGCGCCCAGCGATCAATCTCCCACATATCCCCTTCAGCTACCTTGTCGCTCTCGGGATCGAAGTCCGAGATGTTTCCGAGCGCATACCGGGCTGTGTTGCGGAGCTTGCGATAGGCGTCAACCATGCGGTTCAGGATCTCGGGCGAGACTCGCACGTCTTCCTGATAGTCCGAGGACGCAGCCCACAGACGAAGTATCTCGGCCCCCTGTTTGCTGACGATCTCCTCCGCCGGGATCGCGTTGCCCGTTGACTTGTGCATGGCCTTGCCTTCGCCGTCTACCGTCCAGCCGTGAGTGATCACCGTTTTGTACGGAGCCTGATCGCGCGCGGCCAGGCCAACCATCAGCGACGAGTTGAACCAGCCGCGATGCTGATCCGGACCCTCGATATAGACGTCAGCAGGCCACGGCATGTGCCGCTCCGCAACGAGCACGGCGATGGATGACGACCCCGAGTCGAACCACACGTCCAGGATGTCTGTCTCTTTGGTGAAGGTCGAACCTGCGCATTTCGGGCAGACGAAGCCGTCCGGTAACAAGTATTCCGCCTCGCGTGCGTACCACGCATCGGCTGTCTCCTTTGCAAAGATCGATGACACGTGATCGATCACCTTTTCATCTGCGATCGTCTCGCCGCAGCCCGCGCAGTAGAACGCTGGAATCGGCACGCCCCACACACGCTGCCGCGACACGCACCAGTCGGGCCGGCCCTTAAGCATATTTCGCATCCGATCGCGGCCCCACGCAGGAACCCAGTTCACGCGCTCGATTTCGCGGAGCGCGCCTCCTCGCAAGCTGTGACCGCCTTCGACCGAGCGGTCCATCGAGATGAACCACTGCGGCGTTGCGCGAAAGATCACCGGGTTGTGACAGCGCCAGCAGTGCGGATAGCGGTGTGGATATTCTTCTGTGAACACCAGAGCGCCCGTCGCTCGCAAGAACTCCACGATCTGGCCATTGGCCTCGAACACCGATTGACCGGCAAAGCCCTCGACTTCGCGAGTGAACCGCCCGGCGTTATCCACGGGGCAATACACTTCGGCGCCTTGCATCTGTCCGGAGAGAACCCCTGCCTCGCGAAGCTGGTCGTACACGGGCGCGAGCTGCTCGCGGTATTGCTGCCCTATGACGAAGTCGTCGTGGCCGTGACCTGGCGCGGTGTGAACGCATCCGGTCCCCGCCTTGCCCGTTCCCTTCTTCTGCGCGAACGCGACATCGATTTCGGTTTCGGCGTCCGCTTCACCGCCGAGCGTCACGTGTTCACCGACCATCAGTAACGAGGGTCGATCGATCCACGCGTGACGCGCTTGCAGTCCATCGAGCGCCGAACCTGGGAAGCTTGCGACGATGTTCGCCGGCGCAAGTCCACATTTTTCAGCGACCGCTTCGACGAGCTCGTTCGCGACGATGTAGATCTCATCGCCCACATCGACCGCGGCGTAATCGAAGTTCGGATTCACCGCGATACCAAGGTTAGCCGGAAGCGTCCACGGCGTAGTCGTCCAGATCAACACGAAGACCGGTTTTCTCTGACCACTGACGACTGACCACTGACCACGGACTCTCTTCTCCAGCTCACGCACCTGGTCTTCGGGCAACGGAAACTTGACATAGATCGACGGGCTGGTGTGCTCCTTGTACTCGACCTCGGCTTCAGCCAGCGCGGTCTGATCGTGTATGCACCAGTAGACCGGCCGCGCGCCTTTGTAGACGTAGCCGCGGTCCACGAAGCGCCCGAACAATCGCGCGGTCTCCGCTTCATACGCATTGGACATCGTAAGGTAGGGATTATCCCACTCGCCCAGCACCCCCAGGCGTTGAAAGTCGCGAGTCTGCCGCTTCAGAGCCTGGGCGGCGTGCTCGCGGCATGCTTTTCGTATCGATACCGGACTCATCTGGGACTTCTTGGCGCCGAGCTTCTTGTCGACGAAATTCTCGATAGGCAAGCCGTGACAATCGTAGCCCGGCACGTAAGGCGCGTCGTAGCCCATCATCGAGTGCGATTTGACGATGAAGTCCTTGAGGATTTTGTTCATCGCCGTGCCGATGTGAATATCCGCGTTGGCGTAGGGTGGTCCGTCATGTAGCAGAAACACAGGACGGCCGGCTCGCGCCCGGCAAATCTCGTGATACAGGTCCATCTGCTTCCAGCGCGCCAGCCGTTCAGGCTCGCGCTGAGTGAGATTTGCTTTTTGTGCGAAGGCGGTCTTCGGCAGGTTGACTGTTGCCTTCAGATCGAAAGGAGTCTCGGTTGGCATACTCTCCTCATTTTCTATTTTTTATTTTCTATTTGGGATTCTTCACTCGATCGTCCGCTGGCGATCCAAATTTCACAAATGGCAAATGACAAATAACAATGACAAATCACAAAGCACCTGGCTCCTAATGAAAGGAAACCAGGTGCTGTTGGCAATAAATTGTCAGCTCCCGTGAAACTGGCCCCTGGAGCCCATTTCAAGGAGCCTTCAAATGAATAGTTCCTCGTCCTGATACGCCTGATCGATCGGCTTACGGTGCCGGCCAAACAACGTCTCCAAAATTCGCCGCAACCCGACAAGCATCGCCGACAGTTCGCGCATCGGCTGTAGCACCGTGGATTGCACTTCTCGGGTCGTATCCTCAAAGCGGTCCTGCGTTCGCACAAGCAGGCCATCCAGTTCGGTAACCTGCCGCTGCATCGTCGCGGTTGTGTAGTCGAGCGTCTGCGAGATCTGCTCGGCCTGATGCTGGGCGAGTTTGGTGATCTCCTGTGACGAGGCCGAGATGGCGGCAGCCACCGCGCGCGTTTCAACGGTCACCTTATCAAAGGCATCCTTGGCCTGAGTACTGATTCTCTCGACGGAATCCTTGACCGTGCCGATCGTCCCCTGGACCTGGTCGATCATGGGCCCGGCCTTGGCTATCAGAGGCTCTGCTTTGGCCTGAACCGACGCCGCAATTCCCGTCAGCTTCTTGATCGCGCCATAGATAAGCATGAACATCGCCGCTTGCACTATGAAGCTCAGAACGATGACTACCGCTGCCACCGTCATGACGATGTAAAAATTGTGCTGATCCACGAGCTCTCCTTGCTGAACACAACGGCTCAACCACCTGGGAGCGCAGGCATCCTTGCCTGCATCTTTTTTCGTTCTTCGCACAACGCCAGCAGGCAAGGATGCCTGCGTTCCCAGGAATCCCCTGAAGGTCTGACTGAGCAAGAGGTGAAACGCCGCTGACCCAGCATCAGGTCTTGAAAACGCCGGTTTGTCTTGCGAGAAGGCTGGCGAAGATCTTCCGAACCGGACTGAGCGCCGTTTCGAAGCCGCAAAGACTCGGCGGCTACGATCGCCCGCTTGTTCTCACCAGCGCGATTCCTTAGGCTTCCTCACCGTCACCGGCGACGCCGGCCTTGCGCTTCTCTTCGCGGTAAGCCTGCTTCCCAGCTTCAATCGCCGCGGTGATCTGCTCTTTCTGGCGTCCCGCAACTTCTGAGACTGTCTCCGCGCCGGCAACCACCTTCTCTCGCGCAGTTCCGTAGGCTTCGGAGACTTTCCCCGCAGCGGCACCATAGGCTTCAGATACTCTACCTGCCGCGGCGCCGTACGCTTCGGAGGCCTTGCTGGTTGCGGTCCCGTAGAGTTCGGTTGCTCGATCACCAATCACCCGGGCTTGTTCGCCGGCGGCGTCCACACCGCGCTTTGTGTAATCGGCGATATCTCCACGCAATTCGCGTCCGGTCTTCGGAGCGAACAACAACGCCAAGGTCGCTCCTATCCCTCCGCCTATCAGTAAGAACGTTAGTTTCTCGGCTGCTGACGATCCTTGATTCTCTGCCATCGCATCCTCCAAATGAAAGAAGTCATTCTAGTTTTGGCCCACACCAGACCAATCAATATATCACTTCGATTTGACCCTAACAAGACAGTGCCTCGTGGGAGCGCAGGCATCCCGCCTGCTTGGCGTCGCGCGAGAACAGGCAGGCAGGGATGCCTGCGCTCCCAGGGGCGTTTGAGATCGACGCCTAGACGGCGAAGCTCGAATCATAAATGGTGGAGGGCCCTTGCGCTCGTATCAGTTCTGCGCCGGGAACGACCGGCTCGGTTGCGCAGTAGAGCCGATTCGGAGTCGCGTGGGCAACGTGAACGCGGTGTATGCCCGGAGGGAGACTACCCTTGACCAGCGCCACGTGATTGCCCCGAGTGTGTCCCTGCACAAAGCCCTCTTCGGCAGCCTGACTCTTGACAAGAACTTCCATTTCGCGCCCGATCCACTTATGGTTTTGCTCGAGAGAGATTTCTTTGGACAGTTCGATCAGCCGCGAGAGCCGCTCGACCTTCGCGCCGCGCTCCATGTCGTCGAAGTGCATCGCTGCCGGAGTGCCTTCCCGCTCCGAATAAATGAACATATAAGCCATGTCGTACCGAACTTCGCGATAGAGCGAAAGCGTCTCGGCGAAGTCTTCCTCGGTTTCGCCGGGGAAGCCCGCGATGAAATCTGTTGAGATCGTGGCGTCGGGCAGAAGCTCGCGCACCTTGCGCACGCGATCGAGGTAGAACTCACGCGTGTACTCGCGAGCCATTCTTTTGAGCACACGATTCGAACCCGATTGAACGGGCAGGTGGATGAACCGGCATACCGCCGGCGTATCGGCGATCGCTTCTATTATCTCGTCGTCAAAGTTGATCGGATGCGAGGTGATGAATCTAACTCGCGGAATCCCAACGCGCCCTACCATCCGAAGCAACTCGGCAAACGAAGGGTATCCCGGCAGCCTCGCTCGCCGCGATCCGGTCCCATCGACCAATCCATAGGAATTGACGTTCTGGCCCAGCAGGCTGACTTCGACGACGCCGGCTTCCTTCAGAGCGCGGGCTTCATTGATGATGTCTTCAGCCGGACGCGAGACTTCGGGACCTCGCGTCGCCGGCACGATGCAGTAGGTGCATCGGTGATTGCAGCCGCGCATGATCGTGAGGTGCGCGCTAAGCTCTCCCGCCGGCGGAGGCGGCGAATAGAACTGCAGCTCGCGTTTGAACTCGAATGATTGAAACTTGCCGCGCTCGATTGCCGGGACGATTTCGGTTATCGCTCCCGCGCCGAGCATTATGTCGACGCCAAGCCTTCGGCCCATGCGCTGACCCTCCGGAAGCTGCGCCAGGCAACCGATCAAACCGATCGTCAGGTGCTTGCGCTTACTCTTTTCCTTGCGCAGTTCGCCGAGCAGGGACTGAACCTTTTCCACAGGCTTGCCTCGCACAGCGCAAGTGTTGACAAGCACGAGATCGGCTTCGCGGAAGCTATCAACGAACGAATACCCGATGCCCGCAAGCTCCGACTGGATGGCGTGGGTGTCGTACTCGTTCATCTGACAGCCGAATGTGACGATGTGCGCTCTCATAATGAGATTCTTCGACCTTCAATCAAGCGAGAGAAACAACTGTGGCGAGACTCCGAAGAACGCGCCGAGATTCTTTACCTGCAGTTTGCTTGGCTTTCGCTTGCCGTTGACGACCTCAGAAACGAGGCTCCGTGAGCCGAGCACCGGCACCAAGTCGGCTTGACGAAGCCCCCTGTCGAGCATGAACTGCTGAATCATGACGTGCGGCGGGGCGTCCGGGATCGGGCAATGCTCATTCTCGTAAACCTCAACGAGGGTGCTCAACAGTTCAAGCAGTCGCTCCTCCTCCACCGAGGGGTCGCGCTTAACTGCCAGGCCGTCCACAATAGCAACGATCCGGTCGTACTCTTCCTCGCTCGTGATAACAGTTGGAACTGCCTGGGCGAGCAGTTGAACGTACTTGCGCCGATTCAACTTTGCCGCTGGTCTCGAGGCCGCTTTCGCTCCTTTCTTAGCAGTGACATTCATTCACCCAGTCCTCCGTGTCGTATTGCTTGTGAGTCATGACCTTTAGAACATAAAGCGTCCGCCACTGATATTTGATTGCTGTGATCAGCCGGAACTTGTTGCCGCCGACGTTGAAGACCACGCACGCACCAACCTGATCGGCGTGCCGAAAGTCTCTTCGCGCATCGGCCAGGTTCTGCCATTGGCCCTTTCTCGTCGTGCGATACCAGTGCAGGAGGGGTTGCTCGGCATCAGCGTGATGCTCCCAAAACTCTCTCAATCTTCTCTTACTGATTATTCGCATCGACACGCGACGGAAACATGCTGATGTTCGCAAACCTGCGAACGATGGTCAAGGCGAACGCTTCAACCGTCATTTGGTTCGCTGATCGGCTCCGGATCGCGGTTCCCCAACCCGCGCAACAACCTGAATCGTTTGCCAAATGGAGTTACCATATCACGTTGAAGAGAAGCCGGTGATGACGTTCAGCCGGTGAGCGCGCTTGTTGCCCGGCCGTGACGCGAACTAGAATGCCGTTCTGCTCGCTTACCGGTTCGTTGCATGCAGCTAGAAGCAACGAGTGACTGGGAACGATGGCCGAAGCCTACAAAGATGACCTTGCCTACATTCACGACGTCGGGTTCGGCGATTTCGCGACGAACTCAGCGCCCGGGCTGCTTAGTGTCCTGCGTCAAGCGGGTATAACGACTGGACTCGTAGTCGACCTGGGTTGTGGGAGCGGGTTGTGGGCTCGCGAACTGGTCAAGGCAGGTTACGATGTTCTTGGAATAGACATCTCCGCCTCAATGATTGATATTGCCCGCAGCCGCGTCCCACAGGGAGAATTCAAAGTAGCATCGTTGGTAAAGGCGAAGCTCCCCCAGTGTGCCGCGATTACGTCACTCGGCGAGTGTCTCGACTATCTGTTCGACAAGAACAACAGCAGGCACGCCCTCCGCCGGCTCTTTCGTCGCGTCTACGCCTCCTTGAAGCCGGGCGGGCTGTTCATATTCGACATCGCCGAGCCGGGACGCGGGAAAGGCCCTCGCCAGAAACACAAAGAAGGAGCCGACTGGGCGGTCCTGGTCGAAGTCGATGAAGACACGCAAACCAGTCGGCTAACGCGTCGAATAACGTCTTTCCGAAAGGTCGGTTCACTCTTCAGACGCAATGAAGAAGTTCATCACCTGCAGCTTTACAAACGATCTGAAGTGGCTAAAGAACTACGCGACGTTGGCTTTCGTGCGCGAACTGTTCGTGCTTACGGTAGCCAACCGATGATCGAGGGTTGCGTTGCATTCGTCGCGCGGAAACCTCATCGGAGGCAACTGAATGGGCGTCAGCAAGACAAGAGGTCTTAAGCTTGATCCTGTGCCCGTACCACCACGCCACTGCCCGAGCGACACTGCTCGCCATCTTCGACTACCCGCTCCCCTTCGACGATCACGTGCTCAATTCCAACCGGATACTGCTTCGAATCTTCAAATGTCGCGCGGTCGATCACAGTCTGAGGATCGAACACTACCAGGTTCGCTTGCGCGCCCTGTTCAACGCGGCCATAACGCTCAAGTCGAAAAGTTTCTGCCGCTAGTCCACTCATCTTGCGCACCGCTTCTTCAAGCGTCAGCACATTCAGCTCGCGCACGTAGCGACCAAGCATCCGCGGATAAGTTCCATACGCTCGCGGATGAGGCTTGCCGCCCAGCAGTCCGTCGGTGCAAACGTTCACGTAAGGCTCGCGCATGATCTTCTGCACGACTTCTTCTGATTGGCTGAATGAAATCATCCCGACGCCCATGCGCTCTTCAGCAAGCAGATCAAGCGCGAACTCGACGGCCGCTTCTTCGCTCACTCCGTTGCCGGCTTGCCTTGCGAGCGCTGCCGCCTCGGCCAGGTTCTTGCCGACACACTCCGCACGGCGGCCGGATGGAACATCGCTGACGATAATTCCTTCCGGACCTGACCATTTCCAAAAGTTGTCCCACTCCGAACGCGAGCGGTCGAGCATCGCATCGCGCATACGTCCGCGCTCATCGGCGCTCGCCAACCGCAACATCGTAGCCTCGACTCCTCCCGCGTGAGCCCACGGCGGCAGTATGGCGCCCAGCATCGTCGAGCCAGCAATGTAAGGATACTGATCTGCCGTCAATGGCATGCCTTGAGCGCGAGCGATCTGAACCATTTCGAGAACCCCATCGATCACCGGCCAGTTCTCGCGCCCGGCGACTTTGAAATGCGAGATGTGAGCGCGAACGCCTGACTGCTTGCCGATCTCGATCATCTCGGCGACTGCGTCTTCCAGGTAGTCGCTCTCGCTGCGCATGTGCGCGACGAACACTCCGTCAAATTCGGCGACCGCTTTACAAAGCTCGATCAGCTCCGCGGTGTCCGCGAAGCAACACGGCGGGTAGATCAAACCGGTCGACATCCCCAGCGCGCCTTCACGCATCGATTGACGAATGAGATCCTGCATCGCGGTGATTTCAGCGGCCGTCACGCGCCGGTCTTCCATTCCCATCGCGTTCAAACGAACGGCTCCGTGCGGAATCAAGTAGCTGCAATCGAGGGACGGCTTCGAGCGCTCGACTGCGTCGAGATACTCGGCAACCGACTCCCAATCCCATTCGCGGTCAAGCCTACCCAGCAAGCCGGCTAGCGCGCGTTCCATCTGCGGCCGGTCGGCTTTGCGAATAGGCGCGACCGAAATGCCGTCCTGTCCGAAGACTTCAAGCGTGATGCCTTGTCGAACTTTCATCGGCAGCTCGGGCTCAGTTAGCACGCGCAAATCCGAATGGCTGTGCGTATCGATGAACCCAGGGGCAATGACCAGACCCCGGCAATCGAGTTCCTCTGGCGCGCCTTCGAGGCATCCTGGCCCGTCGATCGCAAGAATCCAGTTGCGACGGATCGCCACATCGCCTTCGAATCCGGGCCGTCCAGTGCCGTCGATAATCGTGCCTTTTCTTAGTATGAGGTCCGGAGTCTTTATCATTTGACCGCCTCGTCCGCGGACCGCGTGCTGTCCACTAACGCCAAAAGCTCGACCGCGTGGCCGTCCGGGTCCTCGAAGTACAGCGACGTCGCGGACATCCATTCATGAAACACCGGACCCTCAACCTCAACGCCACGCTCGCGAAGCATTGCGGCGGCTCGCTCGATGTCGGCCTCCTCGATCGTGAACGCAAAGTGCTGAAGCGGCCATTCGCCTTTGTCTTCCTGGAGCACGATCATCCCCGCAGCGCCGCCCGCGCGCAAGAATAGCCAGTTGCGCTTTTCATCTCGAATCCCGATTTCCAGATCGAGCACTTCCCGATAGAAGGGCTCGGCCTTCGCCAGGTCCTTCACGCGAATTGCGACTTCATATACGCCACGGATCGGTAACATATCGTCTCCTCCTCAATCTCCAACTCATCAACTTGCCGGCGGCACGTCTAATAGTATAATGCCCCAGTTAATTTGCAATGTGCCGCGCGCCGATCGGAGCCATCATGCCTGACTCTTCAAACCGTGTCGCCCTCTATCTTCAAGACAAACACCCGCTTCGCGAGGCCATCGACTACGTTCGCTACGCCGAATCGCGAGGCTTCGAAGCGGTGTGGCAAGCTGAATCCAGGTTGGTTCGCGATGCGATTGTTCCGATGGCCGCCTACGCTGCGACGACCGAGCGAATCAAAATCGGCTCGGGGGTGATCAACAACTGGACCCGCAACGCGGCGCTGATTGCCGCGACTTTTTCGACGCTCGACGATCTGGCGCCGGGGCGTGCGATGTGTGGACTCGGCGTGTGGTGGGAGCCGCTCGCGTCCAAGGTCGGAGTCAATCGCCGCAAGCCGCTTCAAGCGATGCGCGAGACGGTCGAAGTCGTACGCAGGCTGCTCGCGATGGAGAAAGTCACCTTCAAAGGCGAGTTCGTTCAGGTCGAAGACATCGAGATCGACATCGTGCACGGGGATCGCTCGCCAAAGAATGTCCCGATCTACATCGGCGCGACCGGCATGAAGATGATGGAGTTATCGGGCGAGATCGCCGACGGAGTGCTGCTCAACTATCTCGTCTCGCCGGCCTACAACCGCGAAGCGATGGAGCACCTGCGTATCGGAGCCGAACGCGCAGGCCGCAGCGTTGAACAAATCGATCGTCCTCAACTGGTCGTTTGTTCGCTAGATAAAGACCGTTCGCGCGCTTTGGACAACGCGCGCGAGCTTGTCACGCAGTACCTCGGCCAGCAGCCGCACATAATGAAAGCGAGCGGGGTGAGTCAGGATTTGCTCGATGAGATCGGCCGAGTATTGACCTGGCCTGCCGAAGAGCATCAGATCCGAGAGGCGATGAAACTCGTCCCCGACGAAGTCGTTCAGCTCATCACGGCATCGGGAACGCCGGATGAATGCCGCGCGAAAGTTCAGGAATACATCGACGCGGGCTGCACGTGTCCGGTACTTTATCCGCTAGGCGACGACGTGCGCGCGATGATTGATGCTTTTAGCAGCCGTGACTAGAACAATCAAATTGGTTCGTTTATATCCGCGAAATCTGCGACATCCTCGGATCACTCGGGATGTTCGTCCGCAGATTGCGCAGATAGCGCAGATGAACAACCGCGAGAACGAGCCGATGAGCTGAGTTAAGTGATCGTTGAAGGTTGATCCAGGCCCGCTGAGAGGGGCGGGAGGAATCGCTGGAAGATGGAAAATGGCAAATGGAAAATGGAAATGGAAAATCCCCCTCAGCCTTCCGGAGCTTGAGAACCGTTACTGCCACGAGGTATGTAACCCCGTTACGCGAAGGTGGATCGCTTCCAGCAATTATCGAAGCCGATGACGATGGAATGTATGTGCTCAAGTTCCGCGGCGCGGGTCAGGGGCCAAAGGCTCTAATCGCGGAGCTAGTGGCAGGAGAGATCGGTCGCGCATTAGGGCTGCCCGTGCCTGAGATTGTCTTCGTTGAACTCGACCCCGACCTCGCCCGCACCGAGCCCGATCCCGAGATTCAAAGCCTGATCAGGGCGAGCGCAGGTCTAAACCTCGCCCTCGACTACCTGCCCGGTTCCGTGACGTATGATCCGGTTGCCGAAAAGCTCGACGCCGATCTCGCCTCCATGATCGTGTGGTTCGACGCTTACGTAACTAATGTTGACCGTACGCCCCGCAACGCGAACATGCTCATGTGGCACCGGCGACTCTGGCTCATTGATCATGGTGCAGCCCTCTACTTCCACCATACATGGACCAACTACCTGGAGCGCAGCCGCGACGCTTTCCCGATGATCAAAGATCACATCTTGCTCCCTTCTACCTCTCTGCTCTCTCTTAGCAAGATAGACTCGAGGATGACCGACCTGGCCACACCGGATGTCATTTGCGATATAGTAAAACTGATTCCCGACGCCTGGTTGGCCACTGAGTCTGAGGATAGAGACTCCCCGTTCGGCGGGCCCGGCGAACATCGGGATGCTTACATTGAGTACCTGCTGAGCCGGCTCAAGGCGCCGCATGTTTTCCTGGAGGAGGCGATCCGTGCGCGATCACTATCCGTATGATTACGCCGTATTCCGAGTAGTTCCGAGAGTCGAACGTGAAGAGTTCGTGAACGTCGGAGTGATAGTTTCGTGCCCAGCCAGAGATTTCCTCGAGGCCCGCGTTGAACTGGATGAGCAGCGTCTTGCCGCCCTTGATTCAACGCTTGATATCGAATCAATCCGGGTCCATCTGGCAACTATCCCCGCTATATGTGCCGGCGGAGAGCAGGCAGGTCCAATTGGCCAACTGTCACAGAGGGAGCGCTTCCACTGGTTGGTCGCGCCCCGGAGCACGACAATCCAGACATCCCCCGTGCACACCGGTTGGTGCGAGAACCCGACCGAGGTGCTTGAGCATCTGCTTAACACAATGGTGCGAGCGGCTCGCGGATGATAGACCCGAATAATCGAAGCCATGCTTGGGCCGCAGGTCAGCTTTGAAGCGCGGTCGAAATAGAAGAAGTGTCATACCCGAACATCGAGAGCTCGTGCTTTGTGTAAGAAGGCGGCTCGGCCGACATCAAGTCTTCGAGTCCCTCTGCTTCGGTCTCACACAAGACCAGCCCGTCGAGTTCGCCCTCGAACACGTCGATCGAGAACACCCGGTCACGATAGCTTTGATAACAGCGAATCTTCTTGAGACGATCTCCCTCGAGGCCATCGAGTAGTTCGTACTCGCTCTGCGACAGGAGAATCCGGCTGACCCTCCGGAAGTATGGCGAGGGCGACTCGAACTTCTTGTTTAGCTTGATCACACGCCGCCCGGTGTCCGAGTCCGTCAGGATTCTCAACCGAAGCCTTGAGTCCCGAAGATACTTGTCCTCGAAGGTCTTCGAGTAAGACTCTACCGCGCTCCTCCAGTCCGCGTGCGGTGAAACGAGGAATCGTCTTTCGTACTCGACTCGCGTGTATTTCAGTTCTTCCGAATCCATGATTGTGCACGGTGTGAGCCCAGCAAGAACACACCATAGAGTGCCGCTGCCAGCTCGAGTAAAGCAATTACCGCAGCGCTCGAAATGAATTGGGAGTGAGATTCGGGGCTCCCGATAGGCAGATGACCAATGTTGTCAGGCGAGACCAGAACGTAGTGATGATACGCACCGAACAGCAGCGCGCCGAGCATCGAAAGAATGAGCACCCACAGGCCGATTGCGATGTAGCGCGTCCACACAAGCCCCGCGGACACAATTGGCGCGACGAGTATGACGACGTACACGAAGATGGTCTTCTCAGGCGGTAACCCAATAGCGAGCTGTCGATGGGCGTCGCCGTGCCAGAGCGTGGCTGCGAGATGAACAACGACGAGACCGGTAATCACGATCCTGGTCATTGATGCGCTTCGATAGCCTCTTGAATCAGTTTTGCGTCCTCGGGCTTCAGGTTTGTGAACGATACGCCCATGCCGATTCTCGGCTGGCTATGCACAACCACCCCTTCAGTAGCGACTCGTTGCCCGCCCGGCAGCGTAAAACTAAGAGTCAAGGCCGCTCCCACTGGCAACGGAGAGAGAACGTCAATGAAGACCCCGGAAAGACTGATATCGGAGATACGTGTCTCTGCGCGAATGCCCGGACCCTCGTACTTCACTTCAGTATAAAGGGTGCCGCGCCTTGCTTGTCTTCGGTCACTATCCATCGTGAACCTCCACGCTGTTTGATTGGCACTGGGCGACAAACCTAACGAGAGGCGCCCGAGGTGCTCGCAACGGGCCGACTTAGTATGACGGCCTTGCCAGTAAGGGGCAAGACTAACCCGACCAGACTAACCCGAGCCGTAAGGTATCCGTTGAGAGTTTTGTGGGGCAATAAGCATCAGCCAGGTAACATCGCGGCGCATTGGAGGCCGAGCTAATTATTTGCACACTTGTATAATATTGCACAGACTTCCTAAGGCTTTGATCTGTACCATAGGACGGTTTCTATGATGCAGAACACGAGTAATCAGCTTTGGCGATTGGAAGCCAATAATCCGACTACAGGAACTGATTGGCGGTTTCTATGGGCTTTTGATAAAGCCGAAGAAGCCGCATATCTACAGTTGATAGCCGATCTGGATCGAATAAATCGCCCGGTCCAGTTACGGATCGTTCGAGACAGCGGATGCGATAAGCAATAGCTTCTGTTTAAATCGGCGGTCTGACTCGTTTTCCTCAATCCGCGGCCTTACTTCTGCTTCACAGTGAAGACTTGACCGCCAATTGTTATTCTCCCTTTGCGCGAAAGGCCCGTTGTGTTACCCGCCACAAGATAGTTCACTGCGCCGTTCCCGATGCCCATGTTGGCTGATGTGATGGTTATCCAACTGACGTTGCTGGTCGCCATCCAGGCGCAGCGCTCTTCTGAAAACACGCTAAATGCTCCTATCCCGCCGCTCGATGAGAATGCCGAGTTCAGCGGAGAAACAAAATACGTGCAATCAGCCAGGCCGGCGTCTTGAAGTATTGTAAAGGTCTGTCCCGCTATGGTCATCGTCCCAATGCGAGGACTGCCGGTGAAGTTCTCTCTCACTTCATAGGTGACAGGGTCTGACCCGGAGCCGCTCGCGGATGACGTTAACGTTATCCAAATGTCGTTGCTGACGGCGGTCCACCCGCACCCGGTTGCCGCCGCCAAAGCGATGCTCCCGCTGCCGCCGCTCTCAGTGAAGAATCCGCTTCCTGGCGACAGCGAGAAACCGCAAGTGTTCCCTACTCGCAAGCCATTTCCAAAACTGGTTATCCATATTTCGTTCGGATTGTAAGGATTGAAAAAGACTCGCTCTGGCTGCCGGAACGGATACGAGGTCACCGCTGTGAACGTCGGCGTCGGAGTGTTGATGTTGCTTGTATACCACAGGCCTTCCGTTTCAGTCGTCAGATACATCTCGTTTGAATTGATGGGGCTGATGGTGCACGAGGTCACGCGGCCGAGACTGTTGATCCGGGTCCACGTCACCCCTCGATTACTGCTGCGGTACAACCCGCCAAGCCCATTCGGCGGGCCACCCCATCCGCTAAACACGCCGGCGTACCATGTGTTTTGAGTTGAATCGTACGGGTCAATCACGAGGTCTTTGGTCCAGTAGCGCATGCCTGTGTGGCTGCGATCGAACCACGTTGCGCCGCCGTCCGTGCTAACGAAAACGCCCGAGCTTGCGGTGAACGCGCCCGATGAGTTTCTTCTTCCTGAATAAGTGCAAACCAGCGTGCCGTCGTTCAAGACATAGATGTTGAAAGGATGCCCCTCTGTGCGCGGTGGATTGGCGAGCCTGGTCCACGTGGACGCCGCGCCGTTTTGAATGTTGCTCGAAACGTAGATTCCACCAAGGGTGCTGTGAATCACGCTGGCGTACATTCGATTCGTGTTGTTCGGATCAAGGGCGAGACCTATGACCGGATGGACGAAGTCATGCAGGGTCAGCCAGTTCGCGCCTCCATCGGTTGAGTACTTGATCGCGCCAGTCCCGCCGTCGAGACTCGAATCCTGCAAGCGCGTGCTTTGATACATGTCGTGCACGGACGACGTTGCCGCATAAAGCGCGCCGCTCACCGGATGCTTGAGCGATTGATAAGTCGAGTTGTAGGGCTGCCCCGCGTAGTTGAACGACCAGGCTGCTCCGCCGTCAGTGCTCCGCGTGCCGCGGATGTCCGAGTAAGAGGCGAAAATATTGTTCGGGTCTTTCCAGGTCAGCCACCAGCAGGTTGTGTCTTCGAGTCCGACGCTGCGATAGGACCTGCCTTTTGGCGTTAGGAGGTTTGAAGGGTTCTGATCCGCGGGGTTCACATACATTTGCTTCCAGGTCGCGCCTCCGTCGGTGGTGAGGTGCGAAAAGCCGAGGTCCGTGAAAGCAACCTTATTCGGATCAACGGGCGAGACCGCAAATCCGAGCGCCCCCGCGCCGTAGCTCCAATCGCGATCGCCGCCTCGGCCCGCCCAGCCGGTGTAGATGTTTTGATTGTTATTCGTCAGCAGGACGCTTTGCCAGGTGCTGCCGCCGTTTGTTGTCTTGTAGATTATTGGAAACTCGATCGAGTTTTGCCCCGCCAGGTAAGCAGTGGCGATATCGCCGCGCGACATCGCCACGAAAAATGGGAAATCGTTGGCGATGACTCCGGTGATCTTCGCTGTCCAATTGGCCTGCCCGACATCGAGCGAATATACGCCGTGGTAACTGAAGTAAGAGCCCTCCGTGAAGAGTCCCGGGTACACGTCAGCCGAATTGAGCGTTACGCAGAAGAAGCGAAGCGCCGAGCCTTGCTTCGAGCCTGCGAACGAGACCATCGCATCAGCAGCGGGAATCCCGCCGACGCCCGCCGCGGCGAACGTGCCTCCGTTGGAGGAAACCAACAACCCCAGATTCGTGCCTGCATATATAGCGCCGCCATCGAAGAATGCTCCGGCCACGAAGCAGCCGTTCCCTGATGCAGTGCTGAACTTCAGACCGAAGGTGTTTCCGCCGTCGGTTGAGCTATAGAGGTGCGAATAATCGGAGACGATGAGGATGTTCGCGCTGTTCGGGTCGGCAAAAAGCGAATAAGCGCCGCCGAAAGTCGGATCGTTAGTCAACCGTTGCCATGTCAACCCGCCGTCAGTGCTCTTTGAGGGCGTGGCCAGGTCACCGGTGTAATCGAGCGCGTAGAGAATCGAAGGATTGCTGGTAAAGCGGACCTGCGATTCGCGATTGCCTTGAATCTGCCGAAAGTCGAACAACTCCCACGATGCGCCGAGGTTGGTTGAATGAAACACTTCGCTCATGTCACACGAGATATAAAGCTCATTCTGATTGTGTGGGCTGAAGCTCGGCGCAAACAGCGCTCCTCCGCCGCCCGGCCCCCTTGGCGCCCATTGCGAAGGCGGGCCCGAAACCGGCGGAGATGGGATTATTTTGGAACCGGAGATAGTCTGGCTCGGAAACCCTTGGGAGGCCCGAACCGCAGAGTTGACGTGAGCCGATGCCATCAACAGACCCAGGCTAATAGCCAAGGCTAAGAGTTGTCTTAGACCGGGAGAATGTTTGGCCATAGGCATTCAGTCAATCTGACGTTGCGTAGACGCACCGGCGGCGTCTCATCGCACAGACAAGAGCAACGCGCTTGCCATCAATCAAAATCCGTTTTCAGTGAGGTTAGTTAAACTGAAGCTGGGGCAGATGACAAAACGAAGGCTATCACGCGTGAAACAATGACACAAACTGGGACCGAGAGCGCAACTTCCCCAGACTCCAGTGGCTTCAATCTGCATCGGTCTCGGCATTCGTCATCGGAAGCACCCTGCCAGACTCAAACGAGTATTAGGAACGTGTCTTCCACGTTTCCGGGTGCCTGTGTTGATGCAGAACGGCTAGGATGACGACTGAGTTTGCCTCGACTATGAAATACACCGAGTAGGGAAAGCCTCTAAGCAGCGCGCGCCGAACTCTACTATCGATTGCCGGAAACATCAGAACATTTTCACCAATGCGCCTCGATGTGGCCCGAACGTCATTTTTGAACCGCATGCCAACGCCTTGCTCTCGGCTTTCATACCAGGCAGCCGCCTCTCTGATGTCGCGCTGAGCTTCTGGCCGGATCGAGACGCGTCGTTTCATCGGTCACTCGGCGGACTATGTATCTCTCGTGCGAGCTCCTCTTCGAATTCCTCCCAGGTCTTTCCCTGGTCAGGGTTCGCATCATAGGCCGCCATTCGTTCGGCGAGCACCTCCCGATGCCAGTCAGGCACCGGAATGGCGTCTGGCCGGGCCGCGATGTGATCCCACAGAGACTGAACGTAGTCGATTTGCTCTTCCACGGAGAGCGTGTCAAATCCGGGCGGCGGTAGGGGTAGGGTCTGAGACATCTCAAGCTCCTCGAGGCGAAGTATAGCATGACGCAACCGTTCTTACTGGTCACAAAGCGGGCCGTACATATCCGGCCGTCTATCCCGATAGAACTGCCAGTGAGTGCGCACCTCTTTGATCTGGTCGAGATCCAGATCCGCCACAATCAACTCATCCTTGTCCTCGCTGCCCTTTGCTAGAATTCTGCCGTCCGGATTGCAAAAGTAAGACGACCCGAAGAACTCGCCGATGTTCCAGGGCGCTTCGGTCCCCACGCGATTGATCGTTCCAACAAAGTACCCGTTGGCCACTGCGTGCGCGCGCTGCTCGAGTTCCCACAGATAATCGGCGTGGCCTTTGGTCGTCGCGGACGGAATGAAAACGATCTCCGCGCCGTGAAGCCCGAGCGCTCGCGCGCCCTCCGGGAAATGGCGGTCGTAACAGATGTAGACGCCGATGCGCGCGTACCTGGTTTCAAAAGTCGGGAAGCCTGAGTTGCCCGGTGTGAAGTAGAATTTTTCCCAGAACCCGGGCAGGCAATGCGGGATGTGAGTCTTGCGATACTTGCCAAGATAAGTTCCGTCGGCGTCAATCACCGCAGCGGTGTTGTAAAACACACCGGTCATCTCTTCTTCGTAGATCGGAACCACCATCGCCATCTTGTGTTTGCGCGCTATGCCGCACATCAGTTGAGTGGTTGGTCCGTCGGGTATGCGTTCGACCAGATCGTACCAGTGCGGGTTTTGCTCGGCAGGAAAGTATGGTCCATAGAAGAGTTCCTGGAGGCAAATGATCTGAACGCCTTTCTTCGCCGCATCGTCGATCATCGCAACGTGCTTATCGACCATGGCCTTCTTGATTTTTTCCAGTGGGCTTTCGGCTGGTTCTTCACTGGCGGCTTGTATCAATCCACATCGAACGACTCGTGACATAATCAGTTTTTCCCTTTCTCAAGTACAGATGCTTTGGGTTTCATTATTGCAACAGCCTCTTAGGCCCCGCCCTGCAATTTTGCGAGGTGCTCGCGAGCAATGTTGGTGTAGGTATCCTGCGGCGCCAATTCGATTGCCTTTTGGAATTGCGCCTTCGCCTCATCCTTCTTTCCAAGATTCTCGTAGCACAACCCGAGGTTCGTGTGGATAAGATTGTGATAGAGATTCTTAACAGCCAACTGGCTGAAGGCTGCTATTGCTTCATCGTACCGTTGTGACTTCATGTTTGCGTCGCCCAGCGCGAACAGCAGCACCGTATGATCCGGAGCGTAGCGTTGGGCGATGCGCAGATGCTCGAGGGCCTCAGTGTAGCGCGCATGTTTGGTCAACAATATCGCCAGATTGATCCGCGCCTCGGGATAGGCAGGGTCCTGTTGCAGCGTCTCCAGGTAAGCTTGTTCTGCAAGCGCATCTTTCCCCTCGCGATCATAGGTCCAACCCAGATTGTAGCGGGCCTTGGTATGCGACGGCCGAATCTCTAATGTGCGCAGGAGCGGTTCCTCTGCGTCGGAGAGCTTGCCTTCATTTATGTACGTGACTCCGAGGTTGTAATGCGTCTCGGCATAGGGCGCGCCGTACTCGAGGGCTTTCAAGTAACTTTGCTCTGCATCGCTCAACTTTCCCTGTTCTCGATAAATGTCTCCCAGATTCGAATGAGCGTCGTAGTACTTCGGATCGATCTTGATGGTAGCGAGGTAGGCTTCCTCGGCTTCCGCGAACTTGTGCTGATCGGCGTAATAAGCTCCTATGTAATTGTGCAGGAACGGCCATTCGGGGGTCACCTTCATGGCATTGTTTGTCATCGCAAGCTCACTCTGCCACGAGAAGTTCTGATAGTAAGTGAGTCCGAGAAGCAACGCGGCTGACAGCGCTGTCGCGGTAGCAAAGATCTCTCGCTGACGCGCCGCGAAACGAGCGCTCAGCCACTCGAAGGCCATCGCCACCAGAATACAAAACCCAATCGAGGGCAAGTACAGATAGCGGTCGTGCAGTAGCGACTCTTCCGGTCTGAAGGCCTTCAGATTGAGCACCGGCATTAGGAAAATAATCAGAAACGCGAGAGCACGCCGGCCGGTTGGCGACGAGCGCACGAGCCACATCGCAACCAGGAGTAAAGCGCCGATTGAGACAGCCGCCGCCCAGAACCGAGCGTCCGCAAGCGATTGCACATACGTGTTGCCGTACACCACCGCGAGTGAAGAGGGAACAAACAGCATTCGCGCGTAGGCAAGTAACACCGACGGAATGGTGATTAGCACGTGTGTCGCCGGGATCCCTAGCGACTTGGGTTCGTCCCGTCCAAGAAACCCAAGCACGTAATATCTCATTCCTAGATAGAGCACGATGATCGCAAAGAAAAGCGCAGTGCGTTCCACGACTCGCAAGGCGGTCTCGCCGAGTTTCTCTCCCGGTGGCCGTTCGAGCGATTCGCGAGCCGCGAGGAAGAAAGGAAAGATGACTGCTACCTCTTTGCTGAGCATTGCAAACAGCGCAAACGCCACGCTCGAGCCGAGTGCAGCGGGATGACGTACTCGTCCTTGGTAGTAGCCTTCGTAAAGCAGCAATGAAGACAGAACGAACAGGGCGGCGAGCGGGTCGGGCAGCGCGGCGACCCAGGCGACTGATTCGCTGTGAACCGGATGCAGCCCAAACAACAATGCTGATGCAAGAGCCGTCTCGGTTGAAAGATTCCACTGAATGGCTAGCTTGTACAGCAGAAACACGACTCCCACATGCAGAAGAATCGAGAACAGATGCCAGCCGAAGACTTCGAGTCCAAACAGATGATGGTTGATGATCAACGCAATATTGAACAGCGGGCGGTAGTAGGGCCCGACTGCTGTCTTGTCTCCTTCGTTCAGGAATTGCCAGACGCCCTGCGTGAACATCCTGGGTATGTTGGCAAGCGAAGTGAGCGTCGGGTTCTTAAGAATCTGAAGCCGGTCGTCGTAGACGAACTGTCCGTCTAGCGAATTCACGAAGGCCAATATCGTGATCGCCAGAACGCCTAGCAGCAAAAACCGCTGTTGCTTCTTTGTGTGAGAGAGTGCGCGCGCTTTTTCGCGGCGTTCATGACGACTGGAGGCAGGTGTTGACTCCGGCTGTGGTGAACCTCTACTGGTCGTGTGTGGTTTCTTTGTCCTTCGGTTGCGCGCCATTTCTTCGCTGACCTGAGGGTAGAATGGGGCAAGGAAGTTTCCCGCCAACGATTGAGTTGCTCACCACCGCATGAGCCGCGCGATCACGGTGACCACCGCCGGATCGTCAGGGAAGATCACCGGGGTGTCTTTGACACGCGAGGTTCGGTCGCCGACACGCTTTGCCAACACGTGCACGGGACACCCACACGCGCTGTAGATGAAGGTTAACTCGCGCTCCTGACCATCAGGCCAGATGTCTTGCACGGGCAAGTCACCGGGCTTCACCTTCGCGTCGATTATCGAGCTGGGGTTGTTGGAGCCGTCAACCGTCAGCGTAGTGCCTTTGCCGTTGTCCAGCAGTATCGTAAGGTTCTTTGGCTGAATCGGCTGGGAAGTTGAGTTGATCTTGCCACGCCACAGCACCTCGCCGGTCCGTTTGAAGATCAGTTGACCGCCGCCGGGCTTCTCGCTGCTGACGTGCATAGAGATGTGAAGCTTGCCGTCAGGTGTTGGCTCGCCATAGGCGTCGAGCACAGCGAACGTGCGGCCCTGGCCGTCATCGGGCTGATATCGTCGTTCTATCTCGTTAAGCGCCTCGGCAATACTCGGGACCTTTGGACCGAAGTCTAACTCGGCAGTGACCATGACGGCCTTGGCCACCTCCATGGTTATGAGCTCAGATGCCGGCGTTGGTTGATCGGGCGCAGATGCGGGTGGCGAAGGCGGTGCGCTCGAATTACCCGGCGGCGCTTGAGGTTGCGCCTTTGAAGTCGGGCTGGTTCGGTTACCTCTCGCGGCTACGAGAGCCACGGCCACGATGCCGGCCGCAACGAACAATGCGACAACCGGAATCCAGCGCTTCAGGTTACCGCCGCCGTCGCTATTGCCCGTTTGCGCCGCGCCTCGTTTGCGATTCCTGCTTCTACTTTTTGACATTGCTGATGCTCATTTGAACTGACTCTGCGCGCGCTGAATTCTCTACGCTTCATACCCATCTGAATGGCAAAAGACAATAACAAAGGGCGCAGCCACGAGGCAACAAAGCCCGGCGGCGCTTTTCTGCGCGAACGACGTACCGCAGACTGGACAGTCTACGGAGTGTTTGATCTACCAGGAAGAGGCGACCAAGCAATCCCTCCGCAGACTGGACAGTCTGCGGTACCTTACACGGTTCGCAGCGTAGCCCATAGCTTCTCGGTTGCAGCCCGGGCCTGTTCGTAGAAATCTTGATCATCCAGCGCAGACTGTCTATCCCTGATCACAAATCTGCCGTTTACCATCACGCTTTCAACTGAAGCCGAATTCATTCCAAACACGAGATGCCACGCGAGATTCTCAATCGTGAGCGGAGTGGGCGCCCTGTAGTCGAGCACCGTCAGGTCGGCCATCGAGCCCCCGCTCAAGCTCCCCAGATCGCCGCCGAATGCTTCGGAGGCAAGCCGATGATTGTTAGCCAGCACACGCAGCCATTCATCGGCGCCGAAGCCGGCGCGTGCATCGCGCCCCTTAAAGAACGCCAGCCGAGTCTCTTCAAACATGTCAGCTCCAATCCCGTCAGTCCCGAGCACTACGCGGTCGCCGAATTTACCGACCGGCGCGTAGCCGACTTGATTGTTCATGTTCGAGCGAGGGTTGTGCGCGAACCATACGCCGGCCGATCGTGCCAACTCGATATCTTCGTCCGAAAGGTGTATTCCGTGAGCAAGAATGGTGCGGCTGTTGAGCGCGCCGAATTTCGCAAGCCGTTCGACTACACCCAGGTTATAGCGAGACCGCGCGTCCACAACGTCCCATCTGTCTTCGGCGACGTGAATGTGGAGTCCTGCGTCAAAGACCTGCATCAACTCAGCGCAGTATTTGAGCGATTCATCCGAGAGGGTGAACGAGGCGTGCGCTCCCACCATCCCCCGAAACAGCGTGGGAGTTGGTTGCGATGCCGGCGCAGGCGAGCCGCCCGCCCACCTCAAGAAAGCGAGGTTTTCGTCCAGTCCTCTTTCGCGTTCCTGAGTGCCGCCGCGATCCGTCACCTCGTAGCACAGCACCGCTCGCAGGCCGACTCTTTCGATTGCTTCGCGAACGATTTGAAGCGACCCGCTGATGTGCGACGGCGAGGCGTGATGATCGAACAGGCAAGTAGTCCCCGCGCGAGCAGCATCCATAGCTCCGGCAATTGCGCTCCAGTAGATCGTCTCCTCGTCCAGCGCACGATCGAGCCGCCACCAGATCAGTTCGAGGATCTCTTTGAAGTTCACGGGCGTTCGTGGCGGCGCGGGCATCCCTCGCGCGAGCGCCGAGTAGAGATGCGTGTGCGCGCAGACCATCCCCGGGATTATCAGCTTGCCGGCCAGGTTGATCACCTCGTCGTCTTCGCCCGCATCGAGTTGTGCGCCTCGCTCGACTATGTGACCCGCCGCGACCCGCAAATCCGCGCGCTCGATCGCCGGCGGATCGAGAGTCACGAGCGTTGCGTCTTTGAGAAGGTATGACATGTCTAACCAGTTCTATTCGCACATTCTGAATGCCGACGGCGTTTCAAAACCGACACTTCAAGAATCTCGAAGTTCAGACTTCAAATCTCAGATTGCAAATTCCAGATTTCAGATTCCAGACTTAAACTGGGCAAGCCCGCCGCTTTCGCGCATCCGCAATCCGCACCTCAAGATCCGAAATCCCAATGTCGGGCGCTACGCGCATCGGTTCCCAAACAGCTTGTCGCGCCGCATCGACATCCTTCAATCCATTGCCCGTGAGCATCAATACCACTCGCTCGTGCGACCTCACCGCGCTGCTTTCGCACAGTTTCATGAATCCCGCGTAAGCCGCCGCCGCGGCCGGTTCAACGAAGACGCCTGTCTCGCGAGCGAGCTTTGGGATGGCTGCTATGATTTCGCCATCGCTCACCTTCACGCCGCGTCCTCCCGAGTCTTGTATCGCCCGCACGGCCATCGTTGCGTCGCGAGGCTTGCCGACGTTGATGCTGTCGGCAATCGTGTGAGCCGGCCCTTCTCGCACCAAACCATCGCCGTTTGCCGCATCGACGATTGCCGAAGCCGTTTCCGATTGCACACCGATCATCTGAGGCAGGCGATCGATTAAACCGATTCGGTGAAGGTCATTGAACCCCTTCCATAACCCGCTGATGATATTGCCATCGCCGATTGCGACAAAAACTTTGTCGGGCACGTTCCAGTTCAACTGCTCGGCGATTTCTAGTGCGGCGGTCTTCTTGCCCTCTCGGCTGAAGGGATTGTAGCCGGTGCTGCGCTGATACCAGCCGAACCGCCGCGAAGTCTCAATGCACAGGTCGTAAGCTTGGTCGTAGCTCCCTTCGACCAACACGACAGTCGCCCCGTAAATCTGAAGCTGGGCGATCTTTGGCGCCGGGGCCAAGGCGGGCACAAAGATCACCGATTCCATCCCGACGCTCGCGCATATCCCGGCGAGTGCGCTTCCCGCGTTGCCTGAAGAAGCGGTGGTGATGATCGCGGCTCGTGCTTCTTGAGCCTTAACAACGGCCAGCGCGCTCGGGCGGTCTTTGAATGAAGCCGTCGGATTACGGCCGTCGTCCTTGATCAACAACTGGCGAACTCCGTAACGCTGAGCAAGCTTCGGACAATCGTAGATCGGGGTCCAGCCCACGGTGAGCGGCGGCACAGCGGCCGAATCCTCGATTGGCAGCAAAGCTCGATAACGCCACATTGTGAAGTTGCGATCGCCGGTCAGACTCGCTTTGGTTAATTGCGCGCGCACTCGGCCATAGTCATAAACCAGGTCAAGATTGCCTCCGCACGACGCACAGACATATTCGGTCTCGCCGATGCGATGCTCGCGTCCACACTCAACGCACTTGAAACCTGCAACGTTGTTCATCATTCGCTTTCAAAAGTCCACATGCTTGACGGGTCTTTCCCTCGGATTGAGGATGTAGTCCACGCACAGCCACAGACTCCGGCTGTGATGAAAGAAAACGAGTGGCAAGACTAAAGCAAGCACGATCAAGACTGTCAGAATAGTCTGGCTGACGTTCCCGGTGATCAACGCATAGACGAGGAGCGCCCCCAGCAGCAGCGATTCGGTCGCGATCACGTTAATGTAGATCGCACCAACGAAGTAGCCCTGCTCGCGCTCGTAGATCAAACCGCAGTACTCACAATGAGTGTGCATCCGAAAAGCCTTCCGATAGAGCGGTCCCAATCCGCAATCCGGACACTTGAGTTTCAGGCCTCGCCGCAAGATTCGCGTTGCTCTGCCAGGATCCATTTCAATATTTTTCTCGGAGAAACTCCCTTGCGCGTTGAAGTTCGGCTCTGCTGGGGTCGCCAGCCGCGCACATCCTAACCATTTTCTGATAAAACACACGCGCTTTAGAGTCATCGCCTGCGAGTTGGGCCGCGCGCCCGGCCCCATAGAGTCCATTCAAGCGATTGGGCGAGTCCGCCAATGCGCGCTCGTATTCTCTCAGCGCGTCGGCCGGCTGACTCAGTTCGAGGTAGAGATCTCCGAGCAGTTCTCGCGCGGGCAAGATCGCGCCCGGCGTAACTGGATGCTTGTCCGTCGAGTCCTCGAGATCGGCCGCCGAACGCATGAGACGTAACGCTTCAGGGTTCTTGCCTTCAGCCTTTGCAAGCCACGCCGCCGCAGCCCCGCGTTGAATCTCGATCTGGGTCGCCCAGTCGTAGTTGTCTTTCGCGCCAACCAGTTGCCTTTTAACCTCTGCAAGTTTGTCGACTTCAACTCTCGCGCGATTGGTGTCGCCGCTTCTGGCGGCGCCTATAGCCCGCGCGAAGTGGGTGATCGCTTCGGCCCACTGAAAGCGGGACCACGGGAAATCTACTGGTTCGACCTTCAGTTCGGCAGCTTCAGACCAATTGCGTCGCTCGAGCGCCCACCGCGCAGGAATTGCGGCGAACGAGTATGCACATTTGAAACTCTCGGGATCGGTTTTGCGAATTGCTTTGAGCTCGTCGAGCACGCCACGGGCTTCACGGTCACGCCCCTGCTGCAAGTAAGCGTATGCGAGGTAGTCCATCGCGTGCAGATGGTCGTCCCACGTGCCGGCCAGGTGATTCTTCCTCGCGTATTCCTTCGCTGCGTTCTCAGACTTAATGTTCGTGGCTATGTCTTCGTCCCACAAGCCAAGCCTGGTGAAAATGTGTGAAGGCATGTGAAGAGCGTGAGCTGAGGACGGCGCGATCCCGGCATACCTGCGCGCGGCCGCGAGCGCAAAGTGAGCGAGCGGGGGATAGTCGTAGCTATGAATCAAATAATGCGCGACACCCGGGTGCTCAGGTTGGAGGCGCAGCATGCGATTGAGAATTGCGGCCGCCTTCTTCTGTTTTGCGTAGGTCTTGTCCATCGGCGACGCCGCCAACGCAGCCGCGTTCAACGCAAGTGCGTAAAACACACCGGCCTCGCGATCGCTCGGATAACGCAGGTAAACCTGCTCCATGGCGTGCTCATAGCGAGCGGCGCGGGTCGCATGATCGACTCTCTCCCAGCCGTCAAAAAACTGACCGATCGCGTCAACATAGTCTCGCTCGCGTTTGGTCTTCGCGCCGATCTGTTTTGCTTTTTGCGTCGCGTGAGCCCCCTTTTCTAACTCCGCGTGACTCGGTGGCGCCCAAAGCTGATGGTACAGGCTCATCGCGGCGCCCCAGTGAGCCATCGCGCACCGCGGATCGATCGTGGCGATATCGTTGAACGCACGCTCGGATTCTCCGTACTCGAACGAATGCAGCCAGGCCACCGCGCGATTGAACTGTTTTTGTGCTTGCGCCGAGCAGGAAACAACGAAGCTGACCTTCCCGATCTTCTTGCCTGGCTCGTGGTGTTGGTGTTCTTCTTGCGCTTCGGTTATCGCGGGGCATAGCAAGACGAGTAACAATCCGGAGAAGACTCTCTGATTCAGCAGGTTTCGCATCGATCGCGCCCCCCTTGTTATTTGCGTTGCCGCTCTTCCGCTTCCGCCAGCCAGCCGCGTTTCAACTTTTCCGGCGGCACGCTCGAAAGATAAGGCTTGATGTCGAGAATCGGCGTGCCGTCAAGCATATCAACGCCGCGAACATGCAAACGCGGACCTTCGCGGCGGACCAACTCGACTACGGTCAGACCGATCGGGCTGGGCCTATAGGGTGAGCGTGTCGCGAACACGCCGTGCGGGCGATCGTCCGTTGGGGGCTTGCCCAGCAGCTTGTATCCGTCCGCTTGATGGAACACCCAGATGACGAACAGGTGCGAGAAGCCCTCGATGTCGGTAAGACCCTGCTCGAACTCAGGGAGTATTTCGAGCACGCCTTCGGCTTCGTGTGCCGCGCCGCAGCCTTTTGGTATCTGAGAGGTTTCAGTGTAAGGGCTGCTTACGAATCCGATGGCTCGCATTTCAAACATAGGCAGTCTTGATCAGTTGATGATCTCCCACCCGCTTTGATACTTGTCCAATTGCCCCCGTGTGTACTCATCGATCGGGTGTTCGCGTTCGGGAGACACGACGTGCTTGGGTGAGCCGCACAGTTCAGTCGAGAAGTAGCGCTGACCCGAATCGCAAATCATCGTCACGATGCGGTCCATCTTTGGATGTTGCTTCGCAAGCTTGATGGCCGCGACGACATTCGCGCCTGATGAGATGCCGCAGAAAATGCCTTCCTCCTTAGCAACTCGCCGAGCCATCTCGATCGCTTCGTCCGATTTGATGGTCACGATGCCATCGAGCAGGCTCAGATCGAGATCGCGTGGAACGAAGCCGTCGCCTATGCCTTCAATCTTGTGTTCGCCCCACTCGCGCCGGGACAGCAGCGGACACTCGGCAGGTTCGCCTGCGTAAAGCTTGATCTTCTTTTTCTTCTCCCGCAGATACCGGCCGATGCCGGTCAACTGACCGCCGGTCCCTTGCGTGCCGACGTAAGCGTCAAGCTTTCCGCCGGTCTGCTCCCAGATTTCCGGTCCTGTGGACTTGTAGTGGGCCTTGATGTTGTCGGGGTTGTCGAACTGCGAAGGTGCCCAATACTTCTCAGGGTCCTGCTGGCGAATGCGCTCGAGCTTCTGAAGCGCGAGATCAACGTCGGACTCGCCGCCCGGCGTGTAGATCATCTGTGTGCCGTAAGCTACATCCATCTTTTTGCGCTCTTCGCTCATTCCTTCGGGCATAACGACGATACAGGGATAGCCCTTGACTGCGGCGACGAACGAGCAAGCAATGCCGGCATTACCGGTCGAGCATTCGAGTATGGTCATGCCGGGCTTCAGGGCGCCCCGCTTCTCTGCCCTTTCAATCATGTTCAGATAGATTCGATCCTTCAGCGACCCGGACGGGCTGAAATATTCGAGCTTGACGAGAATCTCCGGTTTGACGTCAGCGGTGACGCGATTCAATCGCACCAGTGGAGTATTCCCTATGCAATCGAGGATTGATTTTGAGTGCTTGCTGTAGCGTGTCCAGTTCGACATGGAATTTGGAGAGGTCCTTTCTAACGTTGTCTCAGTCGAGCCACTCTATCAGAAGCACGACGGAGTTTCATCTGAATGCAATGCCCTGACGTCAAATCGGGGGCTTGGTTGCATCTTTGCGGGTCTTTGCGTCTTGGCGCGAAACACAGATTGCAAGACCCGTTTCGCGCTGAGACGCAAAGACCCGCAAAGACGCAGCGGGCACCAATCCGCACCCTTGCGCCCGCTCATTTCTCGCTTCGAGATTTACAACCTGCCGTCACCTCAGATACAGTTTCGCTTCGGGAGTAACGTTATGAAATCAAGAGCCATCGCGATCATTGCAATTGCACTGATGATCAGTTTTTCTTTTTACGCCGTTGATGCAAACAAACGCTCGCAAGCCAAAGGCAATGCGGCCACGGCGAAAATCAAGCTTTATTCTGTTGCGCAGAAAGGATTCTTTATGAGCGAAAAGGTCGTCAAGACGGACGCCGAATGGAAGCAGCAACTCACTCGCGAGCAGTACGAGGTCACGCGGCGAAAAGGAACCGAGCGGGCGTTCACCGGCCAGTATTGGAACAATCACGACAAGGGAATCTATCGGTGCATTTGTTGCGACAACGACCTGTTCAATTCCGATACGAAGTTTGAATCGGGCACCGGCTGGCCCAGCTTCTGGGCGCCGATCTCCGAAGAGAATGTCCTCACCGAAAGCGACCGCAGCTACGGCATGGACCGGAACGAGGTGCTGTGTAAGAGGTGCGACGCGCACCTCGGCCACGTATTCGACGATGGACCTAAGCCGACCGGTCTGCGCTACTGCATGAATTCCGCGGCGCTGAAGTTTGTCAAATCCGAGTAACCTTTTTGCGCCCCTCCCGCTGCTTTGCGTCTTTGCGGCTTTGCGCGAAACCTGATATTGAGTGTCCCGAACATATCATCTCCCGGAGAACTCAATGCTACGCAAGACGCTCACTCTCTTACTCGCTCTGGTCCTCTTAACGACTGCGTCTCTCGCGCAAAGACGCCTGGACGCCCAATCCGCAAAGCCTGCCACATTCGACGCAATAATCCGCGGGGGAACCGTCTACGACGGAACAGGCGGCTCCCCGAAGCGTGCTGACGTTGGAATCAAAGGCGACAGAATTGCTGCGGTAGGCAATCTCAAATCCGCTACCGCTACGACGATCATCGACGCAACCGGCCTGGCTGTAGCGCCGGGCTTTATCAACATGCTCTCGCACTCCGAGAGTTCCTTGATTACGGACGGGCGCTCGCAGGGCGAGCTTCGCCAGGGTGTGACCACCCAGATCTTCGGCGAGGGATCGATGGGCCCGCTCAGCGACGAGATGAAACGGAACCGCGCCCGAGGCCAGGGCGACCTCAGATTCGAAATCCCGTGGACGACTCTCGCCGAGGCTCTGACTTATCTCGAGAAGCACGGCATCTCGCAGAACGTCGCGTCCTTCGTCAGCGCGACTACGGTTCGCGAAAACGTCATCGGTCTTGAAGACAAAGCGCCCACGCCCGAGCAGCTGGATCGCATGCGCGAGCTTGTTCGCCAGGAGATGGAAGCCGGCGCGCTCGGCGTCACCACCGCGTTGATTTATCCGCCCGCGTTTTTCGCCAAGACCGAAGAGTTGATCGAGCTGTGCAAAGTCGCCGCGAAATACAAAGGCAAATACATCGCGCACATCCGCAGCGAAGGAAACCAGTTGATAGAAGCGGTGGAAGAAACGCTTCGCATCAGCCGCGAGGCCGGGCTGCCCGCCGAGATCTATCATTTGAAAACATCCGGCGAGTCAAACTGGAGCAAAATGGATCAGGTGATCGCGATGATCAACGAGGCTCGCCGCAAGGGGATGAAAATCACGGCGGACATGTATATGTACACCGCGGGCTCGACCGGGCTCGACGCGGCGATGCCGCCGTGGGTTTTCGACGGTGGCCGCCCGGCGGCTGAGAAACGGCTGCAAGACCCCGAGACTCGTAAGAAGATCGCCGAGGCTATTCGCACGCCCAGCAATGACTGGGAGAATCTTTACATGCTCGCCGGCTCGCCTGACCGAATACTGCTGGTCGGTTTCAGAAGTGAGGCGCTGAAGCCGCTGACCGGAAAGACCCTCGCCGAAGTCGCCAAAATGCGCGCCAAGGATCCGATCGAGACGATCATGGATCTTGTGTACGAGGACCATTCTCGCGTCGGTACGGTGTACTTCATGATGAGCGAAGAAAACATCAAGAAGCAGCTTCGGCAGCCCTGGGTGTCGCTGGGATCGGACGCAGCCTCTATGGCGCCTGAAGGCGCGTTCCTCAGATCGTCGACTCACCCGCGTGCCTATGGAAACTTCGCACGGCTTCTGGGTAAGTACGTCCGCGAAGAGAAAGTGATCACGCTCCAGGAAGCAGTGCGCCGCTTGAGCAGTCTTCCCGCCACCAATCTCGGCCTCGACCACCGCGGCTTACTCAAGGAAGGAATGTTCGCCGACGTGGTGGTGTTCGACCCGGCAACGATCGCCGATCGCGCGACCTTCGAGGCTCCGCACCAGTATTCAGTCGGAGTGAAGCACGTCTTCGTCAACGGCGTTCGAGTGCTAAAGCAAGGCGAACACACCGATGCAAAACCCGGCCGCGCGCTCTGGGGTCCGGGGAAGGTCAGGTGACTTTTGAAGGGATTGATCGATGAACCATGAGTGAGCACGATGACAGAGATACTTTAGCTATAGGGCCGGGCAGGGACTCTCAGTCCTGGAGTATGCCGACATCGTTCGCCTCCGGCCGCTATCTTGTCCGGCGTCCACTCGGACAGGGAGGGCAGAAAAAAGTCTATCTGGCTCGCGATGACCGTTTGGATCGAGACGTGGTCATCGCTCTTCTCAAAACTGATCAGCTGGGCGCTGATAGCGTCCCCCGCCTTATCCGCGAAGCACAAGCCATGGCGCGGCTCGGTAGTCATCCGAACATTGTAACTGTCTATGACATCGGAGATGAGGACGGCAGACCTTTCATTGTCAGCCAGTATGTCGAGGGCGGCTCGGTGGCCGACCTCCTTAAAAGTGCTGATAAGCATCGACTATCGTTTGACCAGGTCATTCGAATTGGGTCTCAGATCTGTCAGGCGCTGGTGCACTGCCACAGCCAGGGAATCATTCATCGCGATCTGAAGCCGGGAAATGTCTGGCTCTCACAAGACGGCACGGCGAAGCTCGGTGATTTCGGGTTGGCGGTCAGCGCAGACTTTTCCCGCATCACCCTCGAGGGGGCGCTGGTCGGCACCGTCGTCTATATGCCACCCGAGCTGATGCTTGGGCACCAGGCGGAACCCAGAAGTGATCTCTACTCTTTAGGGGTGATGCTCTACGAAGTTGTCACTGGACGACCGCCGTTCATGGGCGATCAATTCGTCGCCATCATTTCGCAGCATATCAACTCACCCCCGGTTGCGCCTTCCTGGCATAACCCGGAAGTTCCGCAGGCGCTCGAGACGTTGATCCTGCGGTTGCTGGCCAAGTCACCGGAGGAGCGACCGGAAAGCGCCGCTGAAGTAGCGAAAGCCTTGGCGGCCATTACCTCTTCGTCCCCGGAACTGGCCGACCGGGCAATTCCGCACGACGCAAAATCGCTGTCTCGACTGGCGGGAGGAGTCTTCATCGGCCGCGAGCAGGAAACCAAGGAGCTTCGCGTCGCTCTGAATGAAACGCTAGCGGGAAAAGGCCACCTGTTCATGCTGGTGGGTGAGCCAGGCAGCGGTAAGACTCGGATGACCGAACAACTCGCGACCTATGCCCGTCTCTGCAACGCTCAAGTGCTCATCGGGCGTTGTTATGAAGGCGAGGGCGCACCCGCTTTTTGGCCCTGGGTGCAAATCGTTCGTTCCTATGTGCAAGAGTTGGAGCCTGAAAAACTCTTGTCAACTATGGGTCCCGGCGCCGCGGATATAGCCCAGGTCGTTTCAGAGATAAAGGAGCGGCTGCCTGACCTTCCCGCTCCTCCATCCCTGGAGCCCGAACAGGCGCGGTTCCGGCTCTTCGATAGCGTCACCACTTTTCTAAAGAACGCCAGTAAGCTTCAGCCTCTGGTTGTTATTCTTGACGACCTGCATTGGGCTGACAAACCGTCGCTGCTGCTGCTTCAGTTTCTGGCCCGCGAGTTGAAGGATGTGTGCATTCTCGTCATCGGCACCTACCGGGACATGGAATTGGGGCGTCAGCATCCTCTTTCACAGACGCTCGGAGAGTTATCTCGGCAAGGATTGAGCGCGCGCATCGTCTTGCGCGGACTGACCGAGCAGGACGTCGCGCGGTTCATCGAAATGACCACCGGGATTAAGCCTCAAGAAAAACTTGTGAGGACGGTTTATCAGCAGACTGAGGGCAATCCGTTTTTCCTGAGCGAGATCGTACGACTGCTGGTAGTAGAGGGGCAGTTGGAGCGCCCACAAGTGACGACCGCGTCGGGAGTGCGTATCCCCGAAGGCGTTCGCGAAGTGATCGGCCGCCGCCTGGATCAACTCTCGGATGAGTGCAACCGCATTCTCACGACTGCATCAGTCATCGGGCGCGAGTTCAGCCTCGAGGCGCTGGAGCCGCTCAGCGATATGTCTGGCGACCAGTTGTTGGAACTGCTTGATGAAGCGATGGCCGCCCGGGTGATAAATGAGCTGCCTCAGGCTGTTGGGCAATACAGCTTTGTGCATGCTCTCATACGCGAAACGTTGTACGACGAAATCAGCACCGCGCGGCGTGTGCGGTTTCACCGGCGCATCGGAGAGACGCTCGAGGAGCTTTACGGTAATAGTCCGGACTCACACCTGACCGAGCTTGCGTATCATTTCTTCCAGGCGTCTCCGGCCGGCAACGGCGACAAAGCAATAGACTATGCAATCAGAGCGGCGAGAAGAGCCACCACTCTATTGGCCTACGAAGAGGCGGCGGGTCACTACGAGCATGCCCGCGTTGTCATCGAGCTTCAGGACGAAGTAGACCAGGAGCAACGCGGCGAGATGTCTCTCGCTCTGGGCGAGGCTTATACGAAAGCCGGCAACAATGCCAAGGCGAGGGAGGCGTTCTTGCAGGCGGCCGAGATCGCTAGGAAGCGAGGAGCGCCCGAGCAGCTTGCGCGCACGGCGCTGGATATCGGAATGGGTATGGCCGGTTCCGGAAAAGTCGATGAGCTTCAAGTGAGTATGCTCAAGGAAGCTCTGAGCGCTTTGAGCGAAGAGGATTCGGCGTTGCGCGTCCGGCTGCTCGCGCAACTCTCCTTGGCGCTCTACTACTCTCCCGAACTTCGCGATGATCTGAATCATCAAGCGGTTGAGATGGCCCGCCGGGTGGACGACGCCGAGGCGACGGTCGCCGCCCTCTACGGCAAACATCTAATCCTCGAAGGTACACCGGGTGTTGAAGAGCGGCTCGCCGTCGCCACTGAGATTCTCGAAATTGCGGAACGGGGCAGCAATAAGGAGATGGAGCTGCAGATTCGCTACCGGCGGATCCTCGACTTGATGGAGTTGGCGGAAATGCCGGCGGTGGACGCTGAGATTGAAGCATACGCGCGGCTAGCCGAAGAACTCCGGCAACCTCGCTACCTGTGGGTAACGCCTTTCCTGAAGGGATCACGAGCGCTGTTGGAAGGGCGCTTTGAGGAGTGCGCGCAGTTCGCGCGCCAGGCTATGGCCATCGGTCAGCGAGCTCAAGACCCGACGGCGCCCCTAATGTTTGAAACGCTGATCAACGTGCTGCGAATGGTGCAGGGACAGGTGGAAGATCGCGAGGAAGCCATCATGCGTTATATCGAGAATTTCCCGGAAATCCCAAGCATGCGGGCCACGTTGGCCAATCTTTACTTCAGGCTGGGACGGCGGGAGGACGCGCAGAGAGAGTTTGATCAGGTGGCCGCGCACGACTTCGCCACCCTGCCGCGCGACACGAGTTGGGTTGTGACCATGGCGAATCTCGCCTATGTCTGCTCGTACATAAACGACGTTCGCCGCGCGGCGATATTGTATGATCAACTGCTTCCCTACGCACCGAGGCAGTGTGTGATCGGCGGCGCGGCCATCGGCACCGGCTCGATCTTACGCTTTCTGGGCATCCTGGCGACTACCCTGTCCAGATGGGAGGAAGCGGTCGCGCATTTTGAGGGCGCGTTGCTGATGAATGCGAGGATCGGGGCGATACCGTTCGCCGCTCTCACTCAACAGGAGTATGGCGCTATGCTACTGAAGCGCGGCGAGCCCGGCGACCGGGAAAAAGCGCATCAGATCCTCGATCAGGCGCTCGCAACCGGGAAGGAAATCGGAATGCACGGTCTTATCCGAGATGTGAACGCTCTCAAGTCGCAGTAGCCTGGGAGCGCCGGCATTCCTGCCTGCTTCCCCATGTGTCCAGAAAACGCGGAAGAAGAAGCAGGCATGGATGCCTGCGCTCCCAGGCTAACCAGCATCCGCCTGATATTCCGTCGGTGCTCGCTCAGAATTAATACGCCCCCGCCGAGCGGCGAATGCTTCTCTCGTCAGCGTGAGGATCATCTTCCGATTATCAGCAATCACTCTTATCCACTCCCGCTTAGTCATCTGTGGGAAATAAATCCCGCGAAAGAAGAGCCGCGAGATCAGATGGATCAGTTTGTGTCCGACTGTTTTGTGCTTAATCTTCTCGATAGCTCTGGCATTGGCTTCAGCGCTATACGAAGCCGACCACGCGCGATTCAATTCGTCATGCACCTGTTCCATGCTGATTTTTAGCGGAGTGTGCGCCATCGTGAATGGCGCAAAATCCAACCAGTGTCTGGGCCGCGTGAGGCGGCCCGAGGCCTTCAGCCGCGCATAAAGCGGCGTCGAAGGAAACGGAACGAGATTGCTGAAGATCGGCAGCCCGGGCGGCCAGCCGCGCATCTGCTCGAGCGTACGTTCAGCCACTCCCGGCGTGTCGTAGTCCATGCCGAAGATGAATCCGAACATCGCAATAATGTTGCGCCGCGCCAGCCGATCGAGCACCGCCCCGTACTCCGCAGGTTTGTTGAAACCCTTGGCCACATCGGCCAGGTTCGCCGGATCGATCGACTCCAAACCGATGTACAAACATCTGGAGCCCGCCGCCGCAAGCAGGTCAACCAGTTCTTCGTCGCGCAACAGGTTCATGCTGATCTGCGCGATAAACGGCAATTGAGCGCCGGCGTCGATGATCGCCCGCAAAAGCGACTTCGTTCGCTTAATGTTGATCGCGAAATTATCGTCGACGAAGAAAACGAAAACCTGGCCGCCATCCGTCTTCGCCCGCCTCTTCAGACTCAGCATTTCTTCGACGACGCTTTCATCGGATCGAAATCGGATTGAATCACCAAAGAACCCGGTGACCGTGCAAAACTCGCATCCGTAGGGACATCCGCGGCCCGACTCGATTGGAATCAATCGAAATGTGCCAAACCCCTCACTCACTCGCTTGAGCACCGGGCGCAGGAAACGGGGAACGAGATTGAACTGGTCGAGATCCAGCGACTCCCACGGAATCACCGGGTACGGTTTTAGACTCGGTTTGCGTTCTCTTCCCGATTCATCGACTGGGGCGTAAATCTCTTTGAGCTCGCCTCGCGCAGCGTCCTCGACAATCTGAGGCCAGAGCTCGTCGGCTTCCCCAAGCGCAATCGAATCCGCGTGACGAACACCACCATCCCGGCCGAGCGCCTCGTCAGGCATTTCGGTTACGTGCGGCCCGCCGATCACGACCGGCACGCCTACAGCGCGAATGGCGTCGGCCATGCGATAGGCTTTGGCGATCATTCTGGTCATGGACCCGATGCCGACGAGATCGATACCGCGCTTGCGTACGAACCGGGCCATTCCTTCTTCATCCATGTCGTGTGTGTTGCCATCAATCAGCAAGACTTCGTGTTCGGGCGGTGTGATCGCCTGTAATAAAAACATCCAAAGATGCGGCATGAAATTGCGAGTGACCCCGTTGTCCGGGTTGTAAAGCAGAATTCTCATCTACTCTCCTCTCTTGGTGATGCAGGCCCTGTGGCGCAATAACGGACCTACGGATGACCTTTCGTGTCTTTGGACAAGAACCGGTACGTGGATAGAAGCAAAAGGACGAGTTCTCTAAAAGAGCTTAAGTTGCAGCTTCAAGGTGATTCGATGAGCCGAGGGGATGATAGCATGAACCTCAAAGGATTCAAGGGCCAAACTGATCTAAGCGAAGACTCAGGGATGCCGCCGCGTACAGTGGCTCAAAGAGACATCTCCGTTGACTAGAGACCGCGATGATTTATACTCAGATCTACCGAGGTGAATTTATGGAGAAGAAAGTCCGACGGACGAGGCCTAGTAAACCTGAGAATGACGTGGCCGAGTTTGACGTCGCCGCGACACGCTTAGAGAAACGCCTGGACAAATTGGGCATCACCGAAAAAGACCTGCTCGATGCCGCCGCTAAAGTGCGAGAACGAATGCTGACCGAAGTCTATGGCCTTGAAGTCGAGGAACTGGTTCAGCCGTAGATGCAAACACTCTTCCTCGATTCGAACATTCTGCTTGAAGGCATGCGCTCACGCTGGGGCCTGAGCAAAGCCGTTCTATCACTTTGCGCCGCGCGAATTCATCAGTTTGTCCTCGCTCAGCACGTAATCACCGAAGTTGAAGGCGCTTTGATTGAAGTCCTAGAAGGCGATTCGGCCGACGAGGCTGAGCCACTTCTTGATGATTACTTCACGTTCATCAAGAAGGCACGACCAATGATCGTGCCGCTGGCTACGGCTCAGGAGATCACCGCTGCCTCACGTATCATTCATCACCTGAACGATGCGCCGGTTCTGGCCGCAGCCATCAGCGCCAACCCTGATTGGTTGTTGTCGAACAATACGGAACATTTCAGCGCGACAGTGGCGCGCCGCACGGGGTTACGAATTGCCACACCCTATCAGTTCTTCCGTGCGATTCATCCCTGATCACATAGGGATTGGCGGCTGCAACCCGCAAAAGCTACTATTTGGTCGACGAGAACGTTTATTGCGACACGGCCTCGGCTATGGAATCGATATCCCTGTTCGACAGGAAATACACTGGGGGCATTCACGGACATGGTGGGTACGACTTTGAGGATTTTTACGTACTGAGGCAGCTTCCCGACTGGCTAAGACTGCCAGACCTCGATTCCTTTCAACGAGAGTTGCTAACTGATCTCGAACTGTTCTTTGGGTCGGGAAGACGATGGTTTATACAGATCAAGAAGCGTTCGCTCGAAACGAACGAATTCCGAAAGATCATCCAGAGTTTTCAGGATCGTGAAACAACAAGTTCTGGGGAATATCAAAAGTACATCATAGCTAGTCTCGGCTTGTCTCGATCCATAAAGCGGCTTTCCGGCCGTTTGGAGAGATTCCGGTCGGCTAAGAACTACAGTGAAGCTGAACTCGCCAACAGCAGAAAGGAACTTGCCACCGATCTCAAAGGACTGAAATGCGAGAGCCACGTAGAACTGATAATAGACAAGGTGTTCTTTGATAGCGCTATTGAATGGGTGACAAAAGAAGAGTTGCGTCGGTCGAATTTTACTGGCTCATTAGTCCGAGAACATCGCATTAAGCCGGAAGATGCGGAAGATATCTACCTTCGACTGCAAGCCTGCTGGTCGTTGAGCGAGGGAAACCAATTCGCCTCTCGCTATTTGAGGCCGCACTGAAACAAAAGAGACTTGAGGCTGACACACAATCGCTTTCTGATTTCCGTGATGCGACGACCAGAACGATCGGATAGGGAAGTTCGGCGACTGCGCTTATCGTTATGTTTGTTTGATGGCAAGTGTTCATTCTTTCATAACGCGGTCGATACTCAAGCAATTGATTAAAACTGACAGTGTCGATCTCGACATCGTGAGCCGGCTTCCGGGATTGGTCGACGCAATCGGGGAGAACATCCATGCCCGACACGACCGGATTGGCGAGATTGCCGGCGACATCCTGTTCGACGGAGCAGAGGACCAGCGAGGCGATTCGCTATGTGAAATTGCTACTCTCGCACTGAAGGGCGCCCAGTCCGATGTTGTGCGGTCAATGATAAGGGCGCTATATGGGTCGGCGCCAGAATCGCAGCTTCTCAAGGTCGTCAGTTGTCTAGTGAGAGAAGCATACCTAGCTGGAGAGATCGGTATTGTCGGTGAAGCCTTCGCTTACCAACCGTCGGAATCAGCAAACAAACTGATCTTCGACGAGGTGCTGGCTGCCAACGTACCCTTAATCTTGGGCAGTTTGATTTCTCCGTCGCTTCGGAATGCTATTGGGTCACCAGGGAAAGAGGTAGAGAATCAATACACTTACCCCTCGTTCAACTTGTCGCCAGTGAATTGCCGAGAGAATCTCGGATGCACCGCGGACTCGCTCGAAAACGATCTTGGGTGGACAGAGGTGTTCGCGGAGGCGGCTCGCTATAGCGACTGGGCATCGAAACACCGGGAGTACTTCACGTCAATCACCGATAATTTGTACGACGCTCTCACTAGAATACGACTCGGTGGCCGAACGGAAATCAAGTTTCATTATGCCGAGTTTCTGCGAGAAACTTCGCGTGAGAAGAACGCAATACCGCTCTACAAGTGTGTGATTGAATGGAATCCAGACCATGCTAAAGCCCACGCGGCATTGGCGGTCTGCTTTTATTTCGACGCCAACCACGAAGATGCGCTTCACCACTACAAGATTGCTCGACAACTGGATTGGCAAGCCATACATGGCTATGGTCACGAAGAAATCTTTGAAGAGCTGCTACAGAGACTTGGTGACTGGGACGAGTTGATTCCCCTTCTAAAAGCCACCAGCAAGTCTAACTACGACGTGAAACGTCGAATCCAGCAATCAGATATCGGGAAAGAAATGCTACTAGACTTAAAACTAAGAAAGGATCCCGCGAAGCACGAGCAAGATCTTCTCAAAGAATTGTCTGGAGATCCACGAGAAGAAGATTTGCTCGTCCATATGGCGGAGCTCGACAACCTGCTCAGGTACCTCAAAACGCTGCCCACTAACAAACAGGATGAATTGGGGAAATCAATCTTTAAGCGTTCATGGTTTGGAGAACTGCGCCGACACTAGTTCGGCGAAGAGTCTTGAGTAAGAGCCGCCGCAAACTCAGACGCGCGCAAGGTACGTCGAGCTTGAGGCACAACAAGTTTGCACAAGAACGCACTCACACGCTTCGATTCTGGGAAAGCTCTTCCTGCCAGCGGACAGTTGCCGATACTCGCTCGAGTGACTCGTACACCCGATGTGACTTTGTTCCGCGACTTAGCGTTCGCGCCACCGCTGGCACGCGATTGGCTCTCACTTCCGTAACGCGTCCACAGCGAAGTGAGCGAAGAGACGGCGTTTAAACGCGAGATAGACCCGACTACTGCGTTGAGATACGCACAGGAGAACCGATGGAGACTCTGTTGCAAGACCTTCGATACACCGTTCGAATGTTCAGAAAGAGTCCACTTTTCACAACCGTGGCGGTACTCGCGCTCGCTCTCGGCATCGGCGCCAACACAACAATCTTCAGCCTCGTATATGCCCTTCTATTGCGACCGCTGCCAGGCGTTGAACAGCCTCAGCGGCTCGTTTCGGTTTTTACCAGCGACTAGGAGAATTCATGCAAACGCTGATTCAAGACCTGCGCTACGGCGCGCGAATGTTGGCGAAGAAGCCTGGTTTCACGTTGATTGCGGTGCTGACGCTGGCGCTGGGCATCGGCGCGAACACGACGATTTTCAGTTTGGTCAATACGATTCTCTTGCGCCCGCTGCCGGTGCAGGAGCCGCAGCGGTTGGTGTCGGTGTTTCCGACCATTCAACGCACGGGCGAAGCGCAGGCGTTTTCTTATCCGAACTATGTGGATGTGCGCGACCGCAATGAGGTGTTCACAGACCTGGCCGCCTTTACCTTTGCGGGGATGAGCCTGAGTCGCAATGGCAGCAACGAAATCATCTACGGCTATCTGGCGAGCGGCAATTATTTTAAAATGCTCGGCGTCAAGGCCGCGTTGGGCCGCACCTTCACGCCGGAGGATGATCGCACGCCCAACGCGCATCCGGTGGCCGTGCTCAGCTACGCAAGTTGGCAGAAACGCTTCAGCGCGGATCACAACATCGTCGGGCAAACGGTGCTGCTCAATAATCTGAGCTACACGATCATCGGCGTCGCGCCACCTCGCTTCAATGGTACGGAGTTTATTTATGCGCCGGAGATGTGGGTGCCGATGATGATGTTGGGGCAGATCAAACCGGGATCGAAGGAACTCGAGCAACGCAACCTCAATTCAAGCTATTGCGTGGGGCGGCTCAAGCCAGGCGTGAGCACGGCGCAAGCTGAAAGCGCGCTCACGAATGTTATGGCGCAACTGGGCCGCGAATATCCCGACAGCAACGAAGGTAAAGGCATGATGCTGACGCCGCCAGGATTGGTCTTCCCCACCGCGCGCACTTCGTTCATTAGCTTCGCCGGTGTGCTGATGCTGACGGTCGCGCTGGTGTTGCTGATCGCGTGTACGAATCTGGCGGGGCTGTTGGTGGCGCGCGCGGCGGGGCGGCGTAAGGAGATTGCGATTCGTTTGTCGTTGGGCGCGAGCCGCGCACGATTGGTGCGGCAGTTGCTGACCGAAAGTGTGTTGCTCGCGCTGGCGGGCGGCGTCGTGGGCGTGTTGCTCGCCATGTGGTTGATTGATCTGGTGATGGCGTTCAAGCCGCCGATTTCGCTTCCGCTGCTCATTGATTTGCAGCTTGATTGGCGAGTGCTGAGTTTCACGGTCGTGTTGTCCCTGCTCACGGGCACCCTCTTCGGCTTGCTCCCCGCGTTGCAAGCCACGAAGCCTGAATTGGTCCGGGCCTTGAAGGATGAAAGCGCGCTCGGTGGTTATCGCCGCTCGCGATTGCGAAACACGCTGGTGGTGGCGCAAGTAGCGTTGTCGCTCGTGCTGCTGGTGGCGGCGGGCCTGGTGGTGCGCAGCCTCGGGCACGTGCAGGTGATGAGTCCCGGCTTCAACCCGGAAAATGTCGTGGCGTTGACGATGGTTCCGAGTCTGCAAGGGTACGACGAAGCCAAAGGCAAACAGTTTCAGCAACAGCTTATTGACCGAGTGAGTAATTTGCCCGGCGTGAAAGCAACGGCGATTACAAACAAACTGCCGCTCAGCCTGAGCAGCTCAGACAGCTATGTCTTTATCGAAGATGCACCGCCGACGAGCAGCGCGCAGACACCCTACGCGCTCTATTCCCGTACCAGTCCGGGATATTTCCAAACGATGGAAATTCCGCTCGTCGCGGGCCGCGTCTTTACTGAACGAGACCGTGAAGACGCGCCGCGCGTCGTCGTCATCAACGAGACCTTCGCGCGCCGCTTCTGGCCCGGGCAAGACGCCATTGGCAAACGCTTCCGTTACAGCCACCCGGATGCCCCACTGGTCGAAGTTGCGGGCGTGGTCAAAGACGGCAAATACTTCAGCCTCGGCGAAGACCCGAAGCCGTTTTTCTACTTGCCATTGCTGCAAAGCTATGAGGAACCGACGACGTTGATCGCGCGCACGACGAATAATCCGAGCGCCGCCCTCGCCACGATTCGTGGCGAGATACTCAAGCTCGATCCGACGATGCCGTTTGCCGAAGTCAAAACCTTGACCGAACACATGAGCCTGTCGCTCTTTCCGCTCCGCATCGGCGCCTCCGTGGTCGGCAGCTTCGGACTGCTCGCCTTGCTGCTCGCGGCGATTGGGATTTACGGCGTGATGGCGTTTGCCGTCAGCCAGCGCACCCGCGAAATCGGCATTCGGATGGCGCTGGGCGCGCAGGGCGCGGATGTGCTGCGGATGATCGTCAGGCAAGGCTTTCTCTTGATGCTAATCGGTCTCGGCTTCGGTTTGGTCGGAGCGTTGGCGCTCACACGACTGATGTCGAGCGTGCTTTACGGCGTGAGCGCGACTGATGCCGCGGCGTTTGTGAGCGTGACCGCGCTGCTGTTCGTCGTGGTCCTGATCGCTTGCTGGCTCCCGGCGCGGCGGGCGACGAAGGTGGACCCGATGATCGCTTTGCGGTGTGAATGACTCGAACTCAACAAGGATGAATGATGCAAACACTCTGGCAAGACCTGCGCTACGGCGCGCGAATGCTCCTCAAACGGCCCGGCTTGACTTTGATTGCCGTTGTCACGCTGGCGCTTGGCATTGGAGCGAACACCGCGATCTTCAGTTTGGTCAACACCGTATTGCTGCGGCCGTTGCCGGTCGATAGGCCCGAACAACTGGTCTCGCTCAACAGCGTCTCACCGACGGGCGAGAACAACGTTCCGACGTTCTCCTATCCAAACTACCGCGATTATCGCGATCGCAACGAAGTGCTCGACGGCCTGCTCTGCTATCGCTTCGCGCCGATCAGCTTGAGCAACAACGGAGTGAACGAGAGGATGTGGAGCTATTTGGTTTCAGGGAATTATTTCGACGTGCTTGGGGTGAAGCCCGCGCTGGGCCGCTTCTTTACGCAGGAAGATGACAAGACTCCGGGAGCATATCCTGTCACTGTCATCACCTACAACTGCTGGCGGAAACGTTTCGCGGGAGCCGCCGATGCGATTGGCAGGAGCGTGATCATCAACGGGCGAAGCTTCTCGATCATTGGAGTCGCCCAGCAGGGCTTCCACGGTTCGGAGATCAGCTACGTGCCGGAGATGTGGTTTCCGATGATGATGCTCGCGCAGATCGAACCGGGCAACAATTATCTGGAAGATCGCGACTCTGCCAACTTCTTCGTTCAGGGCCGATTGAAACCCGACGTGACCACACCGCAGGCCGAAGGCGCCCTCAAAAGCATCGCCGCGCAACTGGCTCGCGAATATCCCAACGAGAACGAAAACAAAACGATCGAACTCTCGCCACCCGGCTTGTTCGGTGCGTTTATGCGAGGGCCGATCCTCGGCTTTGCCGGAGTCCTGATGGCGGTCGTCGGATTGGTTCTGCTGCTCGCTTGCACCAATCTGGCAAACCTGTTGCTGGCGCGTGCGACCGAACGGCGCAAGGAGATTGCGATTCGGCTGGCGATCGGCGCGAGCCGCCGGCGGCTGGTTCGGCAACTCCTCACCGAAAGCGTCCTGCTGGCGACTTGCGGCGGCGCGCTCGGATTGGGGCTGGGATATTGGCTGGTCGATGCGATGACGGCGCTCAGGCCGCCGCTCGATATTCCGCTTTCGACCGAGTTGCACATCGACTATCGCGTGCTGCTGTTCACCGCCGTCGTCTCGGTGTCAGCCGGTGTGTTGTTTGGGCTCCTGCCCGCTCTGCAAGCCACCAACCCGGACCTCGTGCCTGCGTTGAAAGACGAGACCTCCATCAGCGGGTATCGGCGTTCCTGGCTGCGCAGCGGACTGGTTGTCTTTCAAGTCTCGTTGTCGCTGCTGCTGCTGATCTGCGCCGGTTTAGTCTTGCGAGGCTTGCAACGTGCCCAGTTGCTCAATCCCGGCTTCGTGCCGCAACACGCGATTGAGATGTCCTTCGATCTAAGCTTGCAGGGCTACGATGGGCCGCGCAGCAAAGAGTTCAAACGCAACTTGCTCGACCGCGTGCGCGCATTGCCGGGCGTTGAGTATGCCGGCTTGTCCAACTTCGTGCCGCTCACAATGAACATCAATACCAACAGCATCTTCGTCGAGGGCGCGCCGCAAGAGCGCGGGGCAAACATCCCACAGGCGATGACCTCCAATGCGTCCCCGGGTTTCGTCCCTGCGTTGGGAGCGGAGTTGCTGGAAGGCCGCGATTTCACAGAGCAGGATGGCGATACAAGGCCACGCGCGGCGGTCGTCAATGAAACCTTCGCGCGCCGCTTTTGGCCGGGTCAATCCGCAGTCGGCAAACGATTCAGTACGGAAAGCGGCGCCGGCCCTTGGCTCGAAGTCGTCGGTGTGATCAGAGATGGCAAGTACTTCAGTCTCAGCGAAGACCCGACGCCCTTGGTCTTCCGCAATCTGCGCCCAGAGAACGGAAGCTACCTCACGCTGGTAGTGCGCACAGCGAGCGAGCCGCAAAGCGTGATCGGCGCGCTGCGCGATGAGTTTCAACAGCTCGACGCCAATCTGCCGGTCTACAACGTCAAGACGATGACCGAGCACATGGCCCTGCCGCTCTTTCCGGCGCGCGTAGCGGCGATGCTTCTGGGCGGTTTCGGCTTGCTGGCTTTGATCCTGGCAGCGATCGGGATCTTTGGTGTTATGTCTTACGCGGTTAGTCAGCGCACCCGCGAGATCGGCATCCGGATGGCGCTCGGCGCAAATGCCGGCGGGATTCTCAAGCTTGTTGTCGGCCACGGGTTGAAACTGATTGTGGTTGGTCTGGGGATCGGCGTCGCCGGCTCCGTCGCCGGAACGCGGTTGATGTCGAGTTTTCTCTACGGTGTGAGCGCGACCGATGCGGTAACTTTTGCGATCATCGCGCTGCTGCTCACCGGAGTGGCGTTGCTGGCTTGTTACGTCCCGGCGCGTCGCGCAACGAAAGTGGACCCGATGGTGGCGTTGAGGTACGAATAAAGACGATCGAAGCGAGCTATGGCTGCCGCGACTGCAGCCATTCATCGAAAGCGAGAAGCGCGCGAAACTCGCCTTCGTCGCGCAGGCGAGAAAGGAATTGAGTGAGGATTTCGCTCGTCAGCATCGGAAGCGCGGCGCTGGTCTCCGCTTCGTTGTAGCGGTCTTGTTGGAGAAGAAAAATGGTCAATGCCTGGCCGTCAAAGCGCCAGATCTCGGGCACGAAAAACGCGGCATAGATCGAGAACTTGTCTTGTGAATCGTGATGGATGTCGATTTCAACGGCGATGTCGGGCGGTGGGTCAATCGCAAAGTCGATGTCGATTCGATTGCCGATGGTATCGGCGGTCTGGACATAGAAACAGGCGTCGGGCTCGTTGCCTTTTGGTTTCCTTTTCATAGTAGCCGAACCAAAGGAGAGAATGTTGATGCTCAGCCTGACGCTTACGAAACCCAACAACTTCTCAACAAAGCTGGCGTAGTGCTCGTGTTCAGAGGAAATGGTCATAGCTTTCAGGGTTCCGTCATCGTAACTGATGCGCAGCCCGGCAGGTTCGCCGACTTGGTCGATGAGTTCCTCGTACTCTTCCCAACTCACGTTGTGAAAGGTGACGACAGTATCGGCCGGAAGCTGGGAAACAAATTCGAAATAGCTTTGTGTTTGCGTGCTCATAAGCAATGCCGACAACGATTGAGATTCGACACGCTGATTGTAACTACTGCGCTATTGCCGCACAACCAGAAACGACTGGTCGCCTCTGCTATGAGTGACCATTGACAGGGAGAACTGACATGGACAATCTGCTCCAGGATTTGCGGTTTGCGTTTCGAATGCTTGCTAGGAAGCCCGGATTCACAGTTGTCGGTGTGGTGATCATGGCTTTGGGAATCGGCGCTAACACAGCGATCTTCAGCCTGGTTCGCGCGGTGCTGCTTCGTCCGTTGCCGTTTCACGAGCCCAACCGGCTTGTGATGGTTTGGGAAGACGCTTCGTTCATCGGTTTTCCTCGCAACACGCCCGCGCCTGCAAACTACGCCGACTGGAAAGCGCGTAACGAGGCCTTCGAGGACATGGCAGCTCTCGCCTCGCGCAGCTTCAATCTCACCGGTGACGGCGAGCCGGTGAAAGTCCAGGCCTACGGAGTGACTGCTGAGTTCTTCCCCTTGCTTGGCGTCACACCGGCGCTGGGTCGCGTCTTTCTTCCGGAAGAAGACAAACCCGAGGCAAACCGGGTGGCTATCATCAGCTACAAGCTCTGGCAGAGCCGGTACGGCGGCGAGCGAGACATTATTGGTCGCGACATCCTGCTCAACAGCGATAAGCATACCGTTGTGGGAGTGATGCCCGCGGGCTTCCAGTTTCTGGAAAGCTACATCGGGATTTGGGTCCCGTTGAGACTGCCGAAAGAAGAGATGGCCAATCGGTACAGTCACTACCTTCAGGTCGTCGCACGCACAAAGCCGGGGGTCACGCTCGATCAGGCGCAAACCAACATCAAGACGATCATGGCTGGGATCGTGCGCGATTATCCCGACTCAGCCGAAGCCGGAAGACTGGGCGCCTACATCGTGCCGCTCAGCGAAGAGCTTACCGGTGAGATCCGCCGCTCCTTGGTGGTGTTGCTTGTGGCCGTCGGGTTCGTTCTTCTGATCGCCTGCGCGAATCTTGCGAACCTTCTTCTCTCCCGCGCGATGGGTCGAAGCAAGGAGATTGCCGTTCGAGCCGCGCTCGGCGCCAGGCGCTCGCGGCTGGTGAGGCAATTGCTCACGGAAAGCATCGTGCTTTCAACCGCGGGCGGCGCAGGAGGAATGATTGTTGCCGTCTGGAGTTTCTCATTCCTCCAGCAACTGATCCCGCCGGGTTTGACCCTTTTTGCGGACCTGCGCGTTGACCCGATGGTGCTTGGGTTCACCTTCGCGTTGTCGGTGCTGACTGGGATCATCTTCGGACTGGCCCCGGCCATTCAAGCCTCAAAGACTGACTTGAACGAGGCGTTGAAGCAGGGCGGCGGGCGCTCGACCCTGAGCGCGGGAAATCGCAGGCTGCAAGGCGCGATGGTCGTAGGCGAGGTCGCGCTGGCGATGGTGCTGCTGGTTGGCGCGGGCCTTCTGATTCAGACGTTCGCCCGGCTGCGGGGCCAGTACGAGGGGATTCGCCCCGAAAGCGTCCTCACAGTGCGGACTCAATTACCAGACGGAAAGTACCGAGAGCCATCACGCAGAACGGCTTTTTACGAGCAGGTGCTCGAACGGGTTGGCGCATTGCCCGGGGTGGTTGCCGCGGGCTACACGACTTCGGTTCCGCTCGAATGGAAGGGAGGAACCAACAGCATCACGATCGAAGGCCGGCCCGCTGAGCCCGGCGTTCTCTATGACGCCAATCACCGCCAGGTCAGCGCTGATTACTTCAAAGCTATTGGAGTTGCTCTCCGCGAGGGTCGGTATTTCAGCGAGAGCGATGCCGGGCAATCGATGCCCGTGACTATCATCAACGAGACCATGGCGCGCGAGTTCTGGCCAAACGAGAGCGCGCTGGGCAAGCGCTTCAAAGACGGCGGCTCCGAGTCGAGGCAACCCTGGATGACGATCGTCGGAATCATCGCCGACGTCCGCCAGATGGGAGTCGACGCGCCCGTGAAAGCCGAGATGTACATGCCCTACAAACAGGCGACGGCGCAATACTGGTTCGCTCCGCGCGATCTCGTCATCCGCGCATCGGTCAGCCCCACCAGTCTCTCATCCGCTGTAATCGCCAGGGTACACGAGGTCGATCCCGACCAGCCGGTGTCGAACATCCAGACGATGGAACAAGTGCTCGGCGAAGAAATTCAACTGCGAAGAACGGGGACGACTCTGTTGGGAGTCTTCGCGGCGTTGGCGATGCTGCTTGCGGCGCTCGGCATATATGGCGTGCTTTCCTATTTCGTTACCCAACGCACGCCTGAGTTTGGTGTGAGAATGGCGATGGGCGCGCAGACGAGCGACATCCTGAGGCTGGTGCTCAAGAGAGGAATGGGCCTCGCGCTTGCGGGAGTCGCCATCGGACTTGCCGCCTCGTTTGCGCTGACCCGGTTGATGGCGAGCTTACTGTTTGAAGTCAGCGCGAGTGATCCGGTGACGTTCGGCGTGATAGCGGCGATGCTCACTGGGGTCGCCTTCCTGTCGTGCTACATCCCGGCTCGCAGGGCGACGAAAGTAGATCCGATGGTCGCGCTCAGGTATGAATGACATCACCAGGTTTAGGGTTCCGGGTTCGTGGTTCCGGGTTCGTTTCGAGTCGAGGCCTGAACCCCCAACCCAGGGTGACGCGCAGGTGAACTCTGAACCCTGAACCACGAACCCGGAACCGCGAACCCGGAATCAAAGGAGAGCGATGGAAAACCTACTGCAAGATCTCAGATTCGGAATTCGCATGATGGTGCGAAGTCCCGGCTTCACGCTCGTTGCGCTGATCACCATCGCGCTGGGCATCGGCGCAAACACTGCAATCTTCAGCGTGGTAAACACGGTGCTGCTCCGCCCGCTACCCTACCAGGATCCAGACAAGCTCGTCGTCCTCTGGGAGAAGCAGGAGCAGATCGACCAGGAATCGCCTTCCCTGCCTGACTTCCTCGACTGGCGCGCGCGGAGTCAGAGCTTCGAGCAGATGGCCATCGCCCGCCGCGACAACGTGAACCTCACAGGAGCCGGTGAGCCTGAGCGCCTGCTGGCCAGGCAAATCACCGCCAACTTCTTCTCGACGCTTGGCGTCACTCCTCAGATTGGCCGCTCGTTCTCGACCGAGGACGAACAGACCAGAGCTCCGGTTGTGCTCGTGAGTGATTCATTGTGGAAGCGGCGATTCGGGTCTGATCCCGCACTCGTCGGCAAACCGGTCACGCTCTACGACACGAGTTTCACCGTCGTTGGGATACTGCCGCCGGCCTTTCAGTTCTACACACCGGCCGATGTGTTCGTGCCGATAAGCTTCATGCCCGACCGCTTGAAGGAAGCGCGAGAAGAGCATGGATTGATCGTCGCGATCGCGCGATTGAACCCCGGCGTCACCAAACAGCAGGCGCAATCGGAGATGGACGGCATAGCCGGAGCGCTCGAGCAACAGTATCCGAAGACCAACAACACCGTTCGCGTATCGATCAACTCGATCTACACCGACATGGTCGGAGACGTGCGGCCTTCACTGCTCGTGTTGCTGGGCGCGGTCGGGTTCGTATTGTTGATCGCCTGCGCAAACGTAGCGAATCTTCTCCTGGCGCGAGCCGCCGCGCGACAGAAAGAAATCGCGATTCGCACCGCGCTTGGGGCAAGCCGACTGCGCGTCGTGAGGCAACTGCTCACCGAGAGCGTCGCCTTGTCATTTATTGGAGGGGCGCTCGGTCTGCTCCTGGCTACGTGGGGAGCAGAACTGTTGCTGGCGGTCATACCCAACAACGTCCCGTGGGTAACGGAAATCGCGCTTGATCGAAACGTATTTGGCTTCACTCTCGCCGCGTCACTCGCAACGGGGATCGTCTTCGGGCTCGCCCCCGCGTTGCAGGCTTCGAGTCCCGACCTCAATGAGACACTCAAGGAAGGAGGGCGCGGCTCGACAGGCGGACGTCAACGCGCGCGATCCTTACTCGTTGTCTCTGAAGTGGCCCTCGCGCTGGTGTTGTTGATCGGGGCCGGGCTAATGCTGAAGACGTTCTCGCGGCTGCGGCAGATCGATGCCGGGTTTAATCCCAGGAACCTGCTGACAATGACGTTCTCCCTGTCGCCGATCAAGTACTCCGACGGGCCGAAGGCGCGAGCCTTCTTTGAGCAGCTCGAGCAACGCGTTGCCGCTTTGCCTGGCGCTGAGGCGGCGGCGTTCACAACCAGCGTCCCGTTGAACGGCGCGACAGTCACAACCGTTTTGCTCGATGGAGAATCATTTACCAATTACGGCGACCAGAGACTCACGGTGCAGTCGGCCGTTGGCGTCCGCTACTTTCGCGCAATGGGCATTCCGCTGTTGAAGGGTCGAGGGTTCTCGGAGCAGGAGACGGACAAAACGCCGCTGGTCGCAGTGATCGACGAGAACATGGCGCGCGCGCTTTTCCCAGATAAGGATCCGATCGGACAGCACTTGCTTCTCAACGAGGGCACCATCCGATTTGAGATCATCGGCGTAGCGAGCCACATCAAGCACCTCAGTTGGGACGCGCACGCGCAATCGAGAGTCCGGTTTCAGATGTATTCGAACTACAACCAGATTCCGGATGAGTTCTTCGTACAGGTGACCCGGACCATGAGTCTGGTGGTGCGAACCAGCTCCGATCCGCTGAGTCTCGCACCCGCAGTAAGGGGACAGGTCGCCGCCGTTGACAAGGATCAACCAATCTACAATCTCAAGCTGATGGACGAGCTCATCTCAGGTTCAATGTCACAGCAGCGGTTCGCGATGCTGCTGCTTGCGGTGTTCGCCGGTGTGGCAATGGTCCTGGCGGCAGTGGGCATCTACGGCGTGACAAGTTACTCGGTCACACAACGCTCGCATGAGATCGGCATAAGGATGGCGCTGGGAGCGCGCCGCCGGGATGTCTTGAACCTGGTTGTCACGCAAGGATTGAAGCTTGTGATTGCGGGCGTCGCGATCGGCCTCGGAGGAGCGTTCGCGTTGACACGAGTAATGTCCAGCTTGTTGTTCGGCGTAAGCGCTACAGACCCGCTGGTTTTTGTTATTACTTCTGTCGCTCTGACAGGAGTAGCTCTGGCAGCCAGTTTCATCCCGGCACGCCGCGCGACGAAGGTGGACCCGATGGTGGCGCTGAGGTATGAATGAGAGGTTTTGAGTCCCACAACTAGCGTCTTTGCGCCTCTTGGCGTCTTTGCGTGAAACAGGATTATTGAGAGAGTTATCGCGCAAAGACGCCAAGCCTTACTTGCTCGAGGTTCGCTCTTGATCGCGTGCTGTTGATCGCATGCCACTTCCCTTCTGGTTTCCATCACTGCGTCTTTTGACAAATCCGTTTCTCAACATTACAGTGTGCGCGCCCGGCACTTTTAACGTGTTGCTGAATCACGTGGCCCTACATGGTCCAGTCTGAACCCCAGAACAACGCTTCGGCCGCCCGATTCAAGGTACTCGGACTCCTGTTCCTTCTCACGAACATTACTTACCTTGACCGCCTCTGCATCTCCGCAGCCGCGCCGGCAATCACGAGCGCGTTTAACTTCTCGCCTTCACAGATGGGTTACATCTTCAGCGCATTTACTCTGGCCTACGCTATTTTTGAGATTCCCAGCGGATGGCTCGGTGATTATTTCGGGACTCGCAAAGCGCTAACTCGCATTGTTCTGTGGTGGTCGATATTCACCGCGTTGACTGCCGGGGCGACTGGATTCGCGTCGCTGATACTGGTGCGATTCCTGTTCGGCGCGGGTGAGGCCGGCGCGTTCCCCAACATCGCACGCAGCATTTCCCGATGGTTTCCCGAGTCGCACCAGGGGCGAGCTTTGAGCGTAGCCTTCGTCGGCAACGCCGTTGGCGCAGCGATCAGCACGCCTCTGGTCTTCGAGCTGGTCAAGCATCAGGGCTGGAGGTTGCCCTTCGTGGAGTTCGGAGCGGTCGGAGTCGTGTGGGCCTTGGCCTGGTACTGGTGGTTCCGAGATCGGCCTGAAGAACACCAATCAGTTAATGCTGAAGAATTGAAATTCATTCGCTCTGACCAGGTTGATGCGGGCCAACTCGGGCACGCCCGTCACGTGCCCTGGGGCATCTTGCTCAGAAGCAGGAACCTGGCTTTCATCTGTGGAATGTACTTCGCGTTTGGTTATGCGCTGTACTTTTACATCACCTGGCTCCCGACCTACCTTCTCAAGGCCCGAGGCTTTTCAGAGACGTATGCGGGACTCTTTTCAGCGCTGCCCTGGCTAGCCAGCGCGGGTGGGTTCTGGCTGGGCGGCTTGTTGACGGATTGGCTTGTGCGACGCACCGGAAGCTTGAAGATCGCGCGCTGCGGCATCGGCGCGGTTGGCCTGATTACAAGCGCGATGGCGCTTGTCGCCGTGGTTCGGACTGAGGATCGGGTGGTGGCGGCGTCGCTGATCGCGTTGGCGGCTTTCTGCCAGATGATGACCGGCAGCGCGGCGTGGTCGGTCTGCCTCGACGTAGGAAGGCGCAACGCCGGAGTGGTTACGGGGATTATGAACATGGTTGGCAATATCGGCGGCACCATCGCGCCGGTCGTAGTTGGTTTCGCGGTAGAGCGGCGAGGATCTTGGAACATTCCGTTCTATGTCACCGCTGGCGTTCTGACCATCGGCGTGGTGATGTGGCTGCTTATCGACCCGCGACGCTCCGTCATTAGCAAACAAGAACAAAGAATCGATAGCCAATTCTCTTACGCTACGGAGTAGGAGTTTGACGCGAGAGTCCGCGGAGGAGAGATGATCATGAAGACAATCATGATGGCTGGTTTGTTGATCGCAGTGATGACGGGGAGCTCTGTTGCCGGTAAGCGGCCGAAAGCTCCCGACATAGAGAGCGAGGTCATGAGGTTGCTCGACGATTATATGAACGCCTGGAATCGTAAGGATCTGGATGCGTGGGAGCGCACCTTTCATTTTCCGCACTATCGTCTGGCCAGCGGCAAGATGACTGTGCTCGACCGGCCCGGCTTACAGGACGCAACACGTGTGTGGGGATCCGCGGGTAGCGACTGGCATCACAGCAGGTGGGACCGCCGGCGCATAATCCATTCGTCTCCCGATAAGGTGCATGTCGACACGAAGTTCACGCGATGTCGCGCGGACGGCAGCGTCATCGGTTCCTTCGATTCGCTGTACATCCTGACAAAAGAAGATGGACGCTGGGGGGTCAAGATGCGATCGAGCTTCGCGCCGTAGCGTGTTGGGGGATCGTTAAAGTCCCGGAGGCTTACAGAGTAGCGACGAAAGAGCGCTGGTCGTCCTTAGGTTGGACCATTCGAATCATCACCGACAGCTTCTTCGGGGTCTTTTCTTCCTCCAGCGGAACATCGAACAGAAGAGAAATGGAGCCCTTCCGTTGGAACGTAAGCGTCACGCCTCCGATGGTGTCTTTGGGATCCAGCGTCTCAACCTCTTTATCGTTGTCCGTTCCCCAGCTTGGAAAGTCCTCGATCACCGCACGCGGAGCCAGCTTTTGTGCGCCGCTCACCAGATAAACTCCAGTGGATCCGGGATCAGCAGTTAGCTTATAGTACAACGTCGCCCCCAGCTTCCCGGCATCCATCTCGAGGTCTACTACCACCGCCGTGCCCTTCACCTTGACGCCCGCAAAGGACTTCGTCGACTTCGTGACTCTGACGAAAAGGCTCGAGCCGATCGTGACCACTTCGCCCGCCTTGACTTGCCGGGCCGAGTCAGCGCCTCGGCTTTGAGGGTAAGCGACATTGATTGCCAGCGCGAATGTTGCCATAAGAAGTAGGGATTTTCTCATAATTGCCACCGTTCCTTTTTGATAGTTTCTCTTTCACGTTCGGGCACCCCGCAAAGGGTGCCCTTTCTGAATACACCGAACTCGTTGCGGTCCGCAAGCACTCTCCCCTGTCTCAAGCAGGTCTCACAACCTTTTCGCGAGGCTGTCGGACGTAGTAGCTATTGTGTCTCGCCAGCCTAAGCGAGGCTGGAGTTTACGAGAGGAATTACTTCTTCGGCGAAGCGCTCCATCTCTTCCATCATCGGGCTCATCTGCATCAGGAATATCTCAACGCCCGCTTTGCGAAACTCGATTATGCGTTCGGCGATTTGTTCAGCTGTTCCAGTCAGTCCGGTCCTCAGGCCGCGATTCGAGACGCTGTAATCCCTCAGCGACAACTCGCGCTCGAGCTTGCTCTGCGTCGTGAAGTCTTTGAATCCAAAATAGCCGGCCGTGTCCTTCACGTCGCATATGCGATCGATTTCTTTCTTAACCTCAGCGTCGCTCCTTCGGCAAATCACGTAAGCCGCGATACCGTACGTCATCGGCCCGAGTCCCAGCTCGCGTCGGCGGCGTTCCATTTCTTCGACCTTCGGGTGCACGTTTTCAGGCGGATCACCGTGCATCAAGTAGCCATCGCAGTAGCGCGAAATCATTTGCTTGGCATCCTCAGATTCGCCGCCCGCGTAGATCGTCGGCCAGGGCTTGCGCACGGGCTTCGGCTCGAGGTGCGCCTTCTCAACTTTGTAGTAGCGGCCTTCGTAGGTGAATTCCTCTTCGGTCCACATCCCGCGCATGACTTCGAGGAACTCGCGGGTGCGTTCGTAACGTTCGTCGTGGCCGACCCACGCGCCGCCGTATTCGTGCATTTCCTGCTCCCACCACGCGGACACGATGTTGAGGCTGAAGCGGCCGTTCGAAATTTGATCGATGTTGGCAGACATTTTCGCGGTGATCGCGGGCAGCCGGAAGCCCGGTCGAATCGCGTTCATCAACTCAACCTTCTCGGTGACCGAAGCGATCGCGGCAGCCGTAGTCCAGCACTCGAGCACCGGAGCCGTTGCGCCTTTGATGTCGTTCAGGTTCAACTCGGCCAGCAGTGTGATGTCATAGCCGATTTGTTCTGCGCGTTGCGCCAGCCGTTTGTTGTAGTCGAAGGTCGCCGCCATTTGCTCGACTTCGACATTGCGCAGCCATCCGCCAAATATCGGCATCCAGAATCCGAATCGTATTTTATTCAAGTGTCGTCTCCTGATCTATAGGACTTATAGGACCTATAGGACCTATAAAGATCTAACAAGCACAGTAGTATTGCCTCTTGGTGAACAAACTCTCAATCATCTGAACAAACGGCTCCGGATCATCATTCGACATCACCGCGTCGACTATCTCGCCCTCGGACTCCGCGCGGCCACTGATCAGATCCAGCCAATCTTGCCGCGTGAGCGTCGTTTCATCAACACCGGCTCTTGCCCGCCGCAGCGCGATGTAATCTTTCAAGTACACCCATCGCAGTGAGTCTAGCTGCCGACCGGCCGCTTCGACGTCTCCGTACAGCGCGTCCGCATAAGCCTGCCACGGCAGATCGATCCCGGCGCGCATCGGTAACCCGATCCACTTCCACACTCGCGTATTGATGTCGAGCAGCTTGAAGTCGCGGGTTGGTTCGTCATAGATAAACTCGACTTCACTGATGCCGTGATAGCCGAAGTCCCGAAGTATATCAACACCGCGTTCGACGATCTCCTCGATGTAGCGCGAATCGACAAGGCACGCAGTGCCAAAGTCGGGCGGGTACTGTTCGAGCTTGCGTCCGACAAACACGCCTTTCGCTTGTCCGTCGCGCCCAATGTAGCTGCACAGCGAGTAGAAGCTGTCCAACCCTGCGCCGACGATCTCCTGCGCCAGCAACGGGTGATGACCGGCGCGCTGGCATAATAAGAGAAAGTCCTCTCGTGTTTCCGCGCGCAAGACTTTTTCTCCAAACTCATTCGTGAACTCGCGTTGAAGTGCGGGCTTCACGATGCAAGGAAAGCTGATCTCGCTTGCGATCTGCTCAGGGCTTTGCTCTCCCATGTAGAACGTTCGCGGGATCGGGATCCGCCGCTCTTCACACTTGCGATAAAGCAGGTTCTTGTCGAGGATTCGCTCGACGGTTTCAATGTCTGAGAACGGAAGAATGAAATACTCAGCAAGCTCGCTCGCGTGACGCGCGACTGCAAACACCCATTCATCGAGACACGGAAACAGCACGGCCTTCTGTTTCAGCGTCGAGCCGATTTCCATCAGCAGGTCGATGAACCCGCGTTCGTCATCCAGCGGATAAGGACAGCGCCCGGCAACCGTTGTGTAGCGCGAGTGCAATCCGTAACCGTTCTCGTCGCGATCGAGCCCAATGACCGGCACGCCTCGCCTTCCAAGCGAGCGCGCGACTGCAAGTCCTGTGATGTGACAATTGAAAACCAGGGCCCCGGGCATTTCGCGAGAATTGATTTTTTCGCGCACGGCTGCGATGAGTTCGCTTGGATCGTCAATCATGTTCGCGCTATGTTTGCCTGAGAGTTTGGTTCGGTGTAGGCATCAATTCCTGAGTAAGAGTGCAATTCCTTTGTCCGAAACGTAATCATTATTTCTATATCGGCGATGACAATCGATACACGTCCTGTTGAAAGATTGCTGTTTGGAAAAGTCTATCTCTGCCCATTTCTTCGTGTCGTACATTTTATATTCCCATGAATCTTCGCTACGTCCCGACTGGACTTTTCTCATGACTGTGATGATCTGCACACTGTCCTCTGTCCTTCGTTCCTGTTTTTCTTTCACGATGATTGATCCGACCGGAAACAGTTTGTCCTCTGAGTATGCCTTTATTCCCTCCCTCGCAATTTCATTGATGTAATAAACCACTCCGGGATCATAATGCGGGCCATACACCGATAAAGGAGGGGCACACATCATTTTTGTCCCCTCAACCATATCAACAGGCTCTTTCGTTGGCCCGGAACATTTTTCGATAGTCTCTGATTTCGTTAATGGAAATTCCATTTCTGACGGTTTCTCTTTTATGATTGTTTTGCTCTTGAGCAATAACAACCGTTGCAAGACAAACGACCACGAAGGTGTATGACGTGATTGATTTGGTATTCATACGAATCACCGAATGCTTAACATCGACCACTACGCTGGCTAATCCATTCGTACCAGATTGGACATGTGGCACGAGTCGCACGTAACGACTTTACGCTGCATACCGGGCTCATAGAAGATCGTACACGCATCTTCGCCGCAGTTGCCGCAAGTCCATCGGACCGCGGGGAGCTCGCCGTGGATCATCTTGATCACTTCGCCATGAACTTCGAATTCGTTCTCCATATAGGACTTATAGTACCTATATTTCTCCCTCTACCTCGGCTTCGGCGTGTAGTACCGCTTCAGCCAACTGCTCAGCCCATCGAGTCCGGGGAACAGCACTCGCTCGGTGATGTTCGCCTGGTCGAGTTTGTCGCGCACCTCCCATTTCAACTCGGCCGGGATGATCACACGTCGGCACAGCTCGGTATGCTCCTCAAGCCATCGATCGAGCCGCGCCGTCGGGCTCGACATCATCGAGAACAACGCAAACTGATTTACGATCCGGTCGTCGAGCGACGGCGGCTCGAAGAAGACGACGAACTCATCAGGCGACAGCCGATCATACTCGGCCAGCGTGCCGGCGACTCGATTGAGCATGTCAACGGTGAAAGCGTTCGACCCTTCCTCTCGCAACAGCGTCTTGAGCTTCTCCGGCAGCAGCCCATTCGTCTTCACGAAATCCACGCACCAGATAACGCCGTCGAGGTTGTAGTCCTGAAGCCGAACGGTTGCAAAGTGCATCGCGACAAAAGGCGAAAATGTCCAATCGATCAATCTTGTCGGCAAGCCGTGATGCTGCGCGAGCGCTACCCAGTTCCACATCGAATCGTCGGGCACTGAATCGCGCCGCGCGTACTTGCGATAGTTGCGAATCAGATGTCCTTCGAGCCTTTCGGCCGCGCCTCCCAGTCTTATCAGGCCAGTCTTCAGATCATACGATGAATCGCCCAGACCTCGAAAAGCTAGGTTAGACCGGAAGCGCGCGAGCGGTTCCTCCCAAGACCCTTCGTAGAGCCGTTCGTTCAATTCATTCCAACTTGAAACTCGGATGTCTTCCACTGCGGCAAAAGTCCATAGTCCGTAGTCCGTAGTCCGTAGCAGTTCGGCCGGCCTGACCACGGACTACTGACCACGGACTACGGACTACTTCGTGCCTTGGTGTTCAGCACTCACTCACTCACTTCAGGAGGATCGAATTCTTCGTCACAATGTCGGTGTAGGAATCGCACCCCCCGGCAGCGCACTGTTTGATCAAATCATCGATGCGCTCCATCAACTGCGTGCTGAAGTGATTCGGCTCCGCTTGCGGATGCGCCGGCGCGTAGTAATTAAAATAGCTCCGAATGATCACGCTTCGGCTGTCGATCGGCAGTGACTTGAGGTTCTCGACGAACTTGTCGAATGTCCCTTGCCGCTGGAGGTAGAACTCGACGTTTGAAACATAGTATGCCGACACACGCTCCTTGATCTCCGCGACGTACTGCCCGATGGCTTTCACCGCCTGCGGACCAGACAAATCGCCCACGACAGGTATGACCATATCCTGATCCTCAAGTTTCTTGAGGAACTGAAAGTCATCTTCTGAGTTGAAGTAGTTCTGCTGGTTGCCGGCGAGGTCGGTCTCAAGCAGCAGGTCCCGATACGGCGGATAGATCGAGCGCGGGGGTCGATGATAGCTCGAGTAGCGTATGTCGAGCCCGGCGCTGAAGAACGCCCGCTGAACCTTACCTATGGATTCGAGATCGGACTGCGACAGTGGTATGCCGTACTTCTGAACGTCCTGACGCACATCTTTCAAACTCTTCTCGAATAACTTCTGGTCAGAGGCGGTGCTGTCGATGTAATCAATCAGTTCTTTTATGCTGCGACTCTCCCATCCCTTGGTCTTTGGGAATGGCTTACCGAAAAACTCGCACAAATAGTCGATCCGATTTCTGGCGCGGCCGAATAGAGATTTGAACAACAGATGTTGAAGCAGGTTGTCGCGGCGAATGTCTATCATGATCGCCAGCCTGGGGCGAATCTTTGCGATGTAAGAAAAGCTCTGATCCGGCCCGACCCCGATGTAGACGCCGCCAGATACGCCAATCTCTCGGAGTTTGCCCATCACGTGAAGATAGGAAGTCTCATTCGAGATGAGGTTGTCGGAATCGAAATAGCCGCCGGGCTCAGACAAGCGAGCCGAAAGCGCGGCGAAAGACTTATGATCTCGCGATGCATTGGCGACTCGGCTCGCAGCCGCGCTCAATAGAAACACTATCAGCAGGTTGACAACTAATAGCCGCTTCAAGGAGTCTCTCCTCTTCATGAATTGAACTCCGCTCGTCTTAAGGCTTCTGCTCGGGCGAGCGCGCCGAGAGCCTTCGATAATAGTCCTCAATCATCTTGCGATAACGGTCGGGAGCGTCGCCATCGCCAAACGCGCCTGGGCCATTGTTGCCGAGTTTCGCCTGGAGCCTTCGCGCCAGTTCAATCTCCAATTGACGCAGCGGTTCGATCACTTCGCTCTTGAGCAGCGCAAGCTGCGCGGGATCGGCAAACGCGTTCGGATTGATACGACGCAACTGCTCGACTGCGCGATTGAGGTCTTTTGCAAGATCGGGGTTGCGCCCTAACGCGCGTTTGAGTTCCTCGGCGTCGGCGAGCCGCTGGCGAAGCTCACTCTCGAGCTGGCGTTGTCCACCGGTCGGAGGTCCTCCGCCCATTGATCTTGGATCATAGGCGCCACCGTTGGCCGGGTTTCCAACGGGCTGGTTGCCTGGTTGTTGGCCTTGTCCCTGTTGGCTACCTTGGCCTTGTTGACCCTGTTGTCCCTGTTGTCCTTGTTGACCCTGCTGGCCTTGCTGGCCGCGTTGGCCTTGTTGACCCTGTTGGCCTTGTTGACCCTGCTGACCTTGCTGTCCCCGCTGGCCCTGGCGGCCGGCTTGTTGACCTTGCTGGCCTTGTTGACCTTGTTGACCCTGCTGCCCTTGTTGACCCTGCTGCCCTTGTTGACCCTGCTGCCCTTGTTGACCCTGCTGCCCTTGTTGACCCTGCTGCCCTTGTCGGCCAGCCTGCTGTCCAGACTGGTTCCGTTGGCCTTGCTGTCCCCGCTGGCCTTGCTGTCCCCGCTGGCCTTGTCGGCCAGCTTGTTGACCTTGCTGTCCCTGCTGTCCCTGCTGTCCTTGTTGACCTTGTTGACCTTGCTGCCCCTGCTGCCCCTGCTGCTGGCCGTTCTGATTCTGACCCTGCTGTTCGCCCGACTCCATCTTGCGTCGCAGCGATTCAAGATTGTCAGCAAGTTCACGCGCGCGATTCAGCGCGTCTTCGAGGCCCTCACTCTGAGTGCGGGCTGTCGCGCCGCCTTCCGCTGCCTGGAGGTCCTTGAGCACTTCTTCGAGATTGCCTTTGATGATTTGCTCGCGTTCGCGCGCCTGATCGTACCAGCCGTTGGCGATTAGTTGCTGGTTCTGCCGGATACGGTCGGGGATTCGATTCTGACGAATGGCGCCGGCGGCTTCACGAAGCTTGTCGCTCGACTGTTGGCGGTCCTGACCCATGCCTCGGGCGGCTTGATCGATGTCGCGTTCCAGGCCGGCAACTTGATCCGCAAGCGCCTGTTTCCGGTCGCCGATTTGCTGCTTCTTCTGTTCGCCTGCGCCTCCTGCTTGTCCGTTGCGTGCAAGCTCATCCACGTTTCGTGAGATCTCTTCCTGACGTTTGAGTGCTTCTTCAGTTTGCTGTCGAAGCTTCTGAACATTCTGCTGGCCGCCTGCGCGTTGCGCTGATTCGAGCGCGCGCCGCGCCTGCTCCATCCGGTCGAGCGCGCGAAGCTGTTGCGCGGTCGACTCTCCCCCACCCTGCTGTGACGAGGACGATTGCTGTTGAGACGCCTGGGCGCGCTTCATTTCGTCTGCAGCCTGTTGCATTTGCTGGGCCGCTTCGGCGAGCTTCGGATCTCGGCGGTCACGCGACAGTTTCTCAAGTTCGCGAGCCATCTTCTGCGCTTCGTCGATCATTTCCTGTTGCTGTCGCTGCGAGCCGCCTCCACCACCGCCTTGCTGTTGCATCTGCGAGCGCATCTTCTGCTCGAGCTGTTGCTGCTGGCGTCGCGCAAGCTCGGCCAGCCGCCGCGCGATTTCGTCCTGCTGCTGGCTTTGATTCTGTTGTTGCTCGCGCTGGACCGTCTCGTACTGGTTCTTCATCTTGTCGAGCTGAAGCTCGAACAGATCGGCCAGCTCCTGCTGGTCCTGCTGACTGCTGCCCTGCCCCTGACCACCGCCGCGCGCGACTTGAATATCGCGGAAGATCGCTTCGGCGCGCAGCAGTTGCTGCAAGGCGCGCTGCTCGGGTGGCATCGCTTCTTTAGCCTTCTTCGCGCGCAGTTCATCAATAGCCGTAGCCATCTCCTTCGAGGCTTGCGCCAGATACTCGACAAGCTTCGCGTAGTCAGGCTGCGAGCTGAGTTGATCGCCGAGTCTCCGCCGAATGCGCTCAGCAAGGTTCTCCGCATCCGTCTTGAGCTTTTCCTGGCTCAGCGTCACCGCGCCAAAGTTCTCATCTTTCTCCGGCGGCGTGTAGGTCGCGAGCTCGCGCTGAACCCGGAAGGTCGCGGCGATAATCTCGCGCTGGCGGCGGGTAAGCGCGTTGGATTCCTGATCGGCCCCCTGCCCCTGACCCTGTTGTTGACTCTGGCGGAACTCGCGATCGAACGGCCGCACCTCCATGAAATAAATATCACTGGTCGATTCCTGCGGACTGGCCGAATTGTCGCGGGCCTTCGCGTAGTAGGAGATGAAATCGCCCGGCTGGAGCCCGTACTCTTCAAGGAAAAAGGTGTGCGAGCCGGACAGCGTGTGCGCGGCGTCGCTCTTCAAGTCTTGCAACTGTATTTTCTTTTCCTCCCCTCCGTTGACCGAGTAATAGAGCTCAACCGCGGACACGCCGAAATCGTCCTCCGCGCGCACCTGGGTGAAGACCTCCTGGATGCTGCTGACCTTCATATCGCGGCCGGGCTTATCGATGACGACGGTGGGCGCGTGATCGTCCAGCACGGTGATGTCGTATTCGTTCGAGCCGTTGTATCGCTCTCCACCCTCGCTGGTGAGCTCGATGCGATACGTGCCGTTCTGCTTGACCGTGAACTGTCCGGTGAAGTGACTGTCATCGGCCCGTGTCATCTCGACCTTCGTCCCGTCGCTGACCACGATCCGTGCAGCCTTTGCGTTAGCGCTCAACTGAGCAGTGACCTCGACGACGGTGCCTTTGATCGTGGCTACTTCTCCGCCGTTCTCGATCTTCTTACTCGCCAGCTTGCTGTAGGCGGGAAAGTTCAACAGCAGATCGATCTGCTTGACGAACGGGAGGTCCACGACTTCGAGCGAGAACTCCGGCGACCGGATGTCTTTAGCTTCGATGTAGTAGGAGACCGAGTCCTGGATGTTGAAGATTAGAAACTGAAACTCGTCGTTGTTTTTCGCCGGCTCCATCGTATGGGCTTGCCAGTTGTCAGAGCCGGTCTTGCGCATAAACACCTGAGCGATTGTCGAATCGAAGCCGGCGAGCGTCGCCTTCAATTTCTGGTCCGAGCCGCGCGGCACACGCGCGGTGCCTGGGCTCACGTTGATGAACATCGAACTGGCGGCGACCGATGCGTCATCCTCCGAGTAAAGCGCCGACAGCCCGCTTGAAACGGATCGAGGCGCGAGCACCAGCGTGCCGATCAACGCGAGCAGTATCAGCGCCGCAGCCGCTCCGTACGCGTAGGCGCGGCGTGGATCGACGACATTATCGAGATCAGCAGACGAGGACCGGCGGGATGCGTCCGAGATCAGCCGATCGACTATAGCGGGCGAGGCCTCGCGCGGACCTTCGGAATACTCGACTGCGGTCACCAATCGGTCTTCGAGTTCGCACTTCTCCTCGATCAGCCGGGCTATCTTGGCATCGTTTATTTTCGCACGCAGAGGGCGAACGACAAACAGCCACGCCGCGGCCATCGTCAGTATGACAGGCACTAGTCGAAGCACAATCAGTGCGGCATGCTTTTGCTTGAGCAGTCCGGCTGCGAGCGCAACGATGAACAGCGAAGCAGCCGCGACTGCGAGCGTGATCGCCGCCCCTCGCAGCGCCTGCCGAGTGCGGATCCGCCGGCGGACTTGTTTGATGACATCACTGACGTTCTGCAATTGAGGACTCATCCCGCGATCCTCCTTTGAAGCTAATGGATCGAGTATACCCCGATTCTGTGGACCGACCAATAATCCCGGGAGCGCAGGCATCCCTGCCTGCTCTTTGATATTCTCGTTCTCGCGCCGTTCAGGCAGGCAGGGATGCCTGCGCTCCCAGGCTAGATCAACTTCGGAATTCTTATCCGGCGCGCGATGACCGCCTCGCCTACAAACAGCGCCAACGCCGTCAGCAGCAGCGGCAGCCATAGTCTCTGCCTCGCCTCTTTTTCCTCCGCCGTCAACCGAGACGACTGAGCAGGCTGTGCGTTCGCGTCTCCGGGCGTTGGAGAAATACTCGCGACGAGCTCGTCGACGTTCAGCTTAGTCAGATCCGACTCTCTGGTGTCGAGATTCACCGCTACGAACTCGTCGCGGTCGCGATACCGCAGCCGGTAAAACCCAAGTTCGCTTGCGTCCAATGACTGCTCGCCCGAAGAATTCTTTCTGGCGTCATCGACTCGCTTTCCGCCAGGGCTATCGACCGCCGGCAACGAGCCGTCTTTGTCGGCGGGGGTCGTGAATGCCTGCCCGATCACGTAAGAGGAAGCGGCCTCCCGTCCTCCCAAATACTCGAGCATCTGTCGCACGAGCGGAAGGAACATCGGCGTCAGCGGCAAGTCGTTCCAGGCGGTGTCCAGCGTAGTCGTGACCAGCAACACTTTGCCTCGTCCCGCCGAGCCTTCGACTACTATCGGGCTGCCGTCATCCAGCGCCGCAATAGTTAGCACTCCTTCTTTCGCGGTCGCCCGGTGATAGCCGTAGACTCGCGTCGAGGTCAACCGCCCGCTGCGAGCAAACGCGCCGAAGATCGGATGATCGGTCTTCACCTGACTCATCAAAGCGTAGCCGCGCGATTGAACAACTTCGCCAAGCTGTGCCGGCGCGATCGATCCAAGCAATCGATTGAAGTCGCCCGCGTCGGTGTGTTTGCCCGCCGCGAGGATCAACCCGCCGCCACGCTCGACAAATGTCTTGAGCCCCGAGGCGAGTCCTTCGCTGACGCCCGAGGCGTCGTTCACAATAACGACCCTATACGGATCAAGCTCTGTTGGGTTCACGCTGCCGGCAGTCTTCACCGTCAACGCGTGCTGATTGTTCTCGCCCGCGGCGAGCGACTGCTGGAGAAAGAAACTCTCGCTGCGGCCGCGCGCCGCCGTTTCGATCGCCAGCACGCGAGTCTGATTGTCGCGTCTGATCGCGAAGAAGAACCGGTTGTCGAGCGTAAAGCTGTCGCCGGTGATCTCGACCGTCGCGCGATTCGAGCCCTCGGGCACATTGAAGCCGGTGAACTCGACGTTCTGCGTTCCTCCAGCGGCGAGCTTTAACGGTTTTCGCTCCACCGGCAGATCGTTGAGCTTGAACTCGATCGGGGTGTCCGAGTCTTCCGATCCGAAGTTGCTGATGCGCGCGACGGCCTTTCCCGCGTACTTCTGAGCGTATACAACGGGATCGGCGATTACTCCGGACACCGCGACGTTCGCAGCCTTCGGGTCGGACACGTCGACAGGAAATAGCTTCACATCGGGCGCAAGCTTGACCGGCGGCGCCGCGCGGTTCCAACCTGCGTCTTGAAAATCGGAGATGAGATAGATGCGATGCTGTCCGCGACCGGCGTCTTTCAAGATGGCGTCGGCGGCCTGAATCGCTTGAAGATAGTCGGTTGAGTCAAGCCCCGGCTGCATCTGGCTCACCACTGTCGCGGCTTCGGCGCGATCGGCTTTCAGCGGCATCAACACTTGATAGTTCCTGGAGAAGAGCACAACCGCAAGCTGCTCGTCGGACGCCGCATCATTAACGGTGTTGCGGGCGGACTGCCTCGCGCGATTGAACACTTCGCCGTAGCGCATGCTGTAAGAGCCATCGATCAGGATCACAGTGCTGGTGTGATCTCCGGACGCAGACACTGGACTCGAGCCTGTGAAGAACGGCCTCGAGAACGCGAATGCTAACAGCAGCAGCGCCGCGCATCGGAGCAAGAGCAGCAGCAGGTTGCGGAGCTTGCGGCGGCGAATGGTCTTCTGCTCGATCTTTCGGAGGAACATCAACGATGGGAATTGAATTCTTGGCGCGCGGGTCCGACGGACTAGATGAACGAGCACCGGCAAGCCGGCCGCGATGGCTCCGAGAAGAAAGATTGGATTTAGGAAGGCCATAAGTTACTTTACTTGCGGACGAAGTTATCCGTGTTCGCCCCGCGACTCGGTGATCGCGCGTTCGAACAAATCGGAGACGCCTAGCTCAATTGCCCAGCGCTTGAGATATTCGAGGTCTAGCTTGTCGGCTTGTACACTCATCACCCCCAAAACGTCGCTCCACTGTCGCTCCGACTTTTCGCTGGTTTGGCGATACCATCGGAGCTTGGACAAAATGATGTCTTCTGGACTTGCCACGTAGACGGAACGTTCCGGATCGCGGCTAACGATTTCCAGTCTTCTCCTCTCAAGCTGCTTAACATCGAACGGGTCTCCCTTGGAGACGAACACATCCACCTTAAACATTGTTTCGAGATGGATCACGTTAAACGAGCGCTTTGTTGTAATGGCCTGCCGGATTGCCAGCTCGTCCGCATAGAACTCGGGTTCGAGTCTGGTGGCCAGATCCCCTGCTAGCTTTCCTGGGATGGCAGCCATAATGTCGATGTCCATCGTTGCCCGCGCAATTCCGTGAGCCGAACTCGCGTAAGAACCTCCGACGAGATACGGGCTACCCAATCCCTCGAGTGCCTCAATTACTTTGAGCATAACCTCAGTTTGGGACGCAGGCATCAGTAACACTCTATCTTCGGGTCCCAACCATAAACTCGAATCACAGTCTCGCGATCCAGGACCAAAGCCGCGAGACGCCGATGCAACTCGGCCTGGGTAGCATCAGGATACCTCCTCCTTAAGCCAGCCATGGCAAATGCGCGGCAGGTTTCAGTTGTTTCCGCGACTTGCTCGAACTTTCTCCAAACAGGTGTCGCGCGCGCCAGTTCGATCAAAACACGCTCGGCATCCGGCGCTGTGTCTTCCAGACCCAATCTGCTCTTCATACCCATTACCCAATCAATGCTGCCGTTCCGTGCGACCTCATCTTCAACCAAACTGAGATCGCCGAGCCAAATACGCGAACAACGAAGCGTCGAGCGGCTCCGACGTCCGGTGCATCTCGTAATCGATTCGATTGCGGGCGGCGCCGTCTCTGAGCAATTCAATGTGCGAGTTGATCGCACGCAGATACTCGTCGCGCAAAACATCGGGCAAGACGTGTAGCTGCTCTTCGGTTTCGGCGTCTTCAAGCACCACCGGCTCGATGAAGTCGAAATCTAGCTCCTGCTTGTCCATCACATGAAACACGATCACTTCGTTGCCACGAAATCGCAGATGTTCGAGCCCTTCAATCACGCGTTCCGGGTCGTCGTAGAGGTCCGATATCAACACCACGATCCCTCTTCGCGTGAGCAGTTCCGCTGTTCGATTCAAGAGGTCGGCAATCGTAGTCCCGCGGCCGGGCGCGAGCCGCTCGATCACCCCTAGGATCGTGCGCAGATGGCCCGCGCGCGAGCTCGGCGGAACGTGCTCGATGACGTCCTCATCAAAGGCGACGAGCCCAACCGAGTCGTGTTGGCGGACCCCAAGAAACGCAAGCGAAGATGCGAGGTACTGGGCGTACTGGAGCTTGGTGACTTCGCCGCTCGCGTAGCCCATCGACGCGCTCGAATCGACGAGCAAATGAATTCGCGCGTTGGTGTCGCCTTGATACTTCTTGATGTAGAGCCGATCGGTGCGCGCTAGCAGCTTCCAGTCGAGGTGACGCAGATCATCGCCGGGCATATATTGCCGATGCTCGGCGAAGTCGGTCGAGAATCCAAGATAAGGCGAACGATGCAGGCCTGCGATGAAGCCTTCGACGACGGAGCGGGCGATGAGTTCGAGCGAGCTTATCCGCGCGAGAACTTCAGGGGCGAGAAAGCGGGTAGTGGCTTGAGGAACACTCTGAATCATAAGCACCTAGTAATATGTAATCGCTGAAACTTGCGCTTCTCTTCTTGCCAGTGCCCCTTCTGTAGTGACCACCTTGCCACTTCAACTCGAACTGTATACACCGGTCCGACAAGCCAATCTCGCTTAGTATCAGAATTCCTTTGCTGCGCGTCGCTCACGTAAGCGGACGGTAAAGTCAATGCGAGTGCAGTGAACCACCGTGTCATTTGAGGGCTGTTACAATCCAGACTTCGGTTCGGGCACAATCTCGATCAGGCGCCGAACTACATCGTCCGGCTTCACTCTTTCTGACTCTGCGTGGAAGTTGAGAAGTATCCGGTGCCGCAGTATCGGATACGCCAGCGCGCGCACGTCTTCGACTGAAACGTTGTACCGCCCGCTCATCACCGCGCGAGCTTTGCCGCCGAGGATCAAGAACTGCGACGCTCGCAGAGACGCTCCCCAGTTCACCCAACGGCGGATAAAATCAGGCGAACCCTCAGACCCCGGGCGGCTAGCGCCTACGAGCTTTACGGCGTATCGGGTGATCGATTCAGCAGCGGGCACTCGGCGGACCAGTCGCTGGAACGCCAATATGTCGGGGCCAGTCACGTTGCGCTCGAACCGGATGTCCTGAACAGAAGTCGTCTGATTCACCACGTCAACCTCATCGTCTTCGCTCAGGTAGCCGATCTGGATGTTGAACATGAACCGGTCGAGTTGCGCTTCGGGCAGCGGATATGTCCCTTCCATCTCGATGGGGTTCTGCGTCGCCAGCACGTAAAACGGTTTTGGCAGAGTGTAAGTCGTTCCCTGAACCGTGACGCAGCCTTCCTGCATCGCTTCGAGCAGCGCGGCCTGAGTCTTGGGCGGAGTGCGATTGATTTCGTCCGCGAGGATGATGTTGGCGAACAGCGGACCCTGGATGAACTCGAGCCCTCGATGCCCGGTCGATTGATCTTCCTGGATGATGTCGGTGCCGGTGATGTCTGAAGGCATCAGGTCGGGCGTGAATTGAATGCGTTTGAATGACAAGTCGAGTACGTTTGCGAGGGTTCGTATCAACAGCGTCTTCGCCAGCCCGGGAGCGCCGGTAACCAGCGAGTGGCCACCCACAAAAAGCGAAATGAGCGTTTGATCGATGACTTCGTCTTGACCGACGATAACCTTGCGCACTTCGTTGAGAACCTGTTCGCGCGCCGCAACGAGCTTATCCAGCAACTCGTCTTCTCTTACGATCTCCTGGGTATCTATTGCCATTCGGTCTCCGATTGTATGGTTCCTGGTTTCTGGTTTCTGGTTTGTGGTTTGTGTGTCTTGAACCAGAAACCAGGAACCACAAACCAGAAACCGTCTTTAATGCGTCAACGCATAGAACGCGTAGTTGACGCCGAATTTGTAAGCACCTTGCGTGTCTTCCGCCGGCAAAGGCTGGTAAGGATCGCCTGACCACTGCCAGTAATCGCTCACGTCGTTGTTGTAGTTGATGATCATCATCAACCGCCCATGTTTATCTTCGATACCTAAGAACTCCGGCCGTCCGCGGTCATACGGCGATCTGACATCGAGTGTCTTGATTGAAAAAAAGCAGTTGAAGATCGGATGGGTGATGTCGAGCGGCTTCATCTGATATTCAGGCTCCGGCAATGCCTGCTTCAGATAGTATTGGAAGTTCTGCATCTGGCGGGCGCTGCGGAAGTCATCAACCAGCAGGAACCCGCCGCGCAAAAGGTACTCGCGCATTCCTTTGATCTCTTCGTCGGTTAGTTGCATATAGCCCACTTCGCACATGTAGGCGAAAGGGTACTTCATCAAGTTGGGATCGGCGAACGAAAAGATGTACTCGTCTTCGTCGAGCACCACCTGCAGCTTTGATAGCTCAGAAAGAATCTTGGAGAAATGGAGTCCGGCTTCGGGATAATCGTGCGACCACATCTCACCGTGATCGCCGAGGAAGGCGCCGGGAAACATCGGCTGTAGTTTCACACGGACGAACTTGAATTTGTCCGATTCGTCTTTATGCTCCCCCAATCGTTCGTCCTCGTAGTGAAAAGCCTTTTCAGGCGTTACGCTTGCCGCTGAGAGAGTTCCCGGCACAAGCGTCGCAGCGAGCGCGACGATGATCAGGATAATTTGAAATTTGCAATTTTCAGTTTTCAATTTTCAATTTTCAATTCTCGAACTTCTTCACTTACTCGCCCTCAGCTTCAGCAAAAGCTCCTGCGCCTTATCAAACCCCGGTGCGATCTCCAACGCCCGTAGCACCTCACGCTTAGCTTCTGTGTGATCGCCCGCCGCTTCAAGCGAGCGCGCAAGATCGTAGTGAGCTTCGGCCAGATCGGGTGGCGCGAGCGCTATCTGCACTCGGAACTCGCGAATCGCCTCGGAGGAGTTGCCCAACTCAAGATAAACGCCGCCCGCGAGCTTGTGCAAGCTGGCGTCGAACGGCTGAATGTAAAAGCTCTGCCTGAGTGCTTCAACGGCGCCTTTGCGATCGCCAAGGCCCAGCCTGAGCGCCGCGAGCTTCGCGAGCGAACGGGCATCAGTCTCGTTGTATCGAACGAGCGTCTCGAGCGTCGCTGCCGCTTCGGTCTTCTGCCCGCGCGACTCGTAGATCTCAGCCAGCAGCGCGTACGGATTCCCCTGCCCCGCGTAGTAGGGGAATAACTCCGCGGCGCGCCGCAAATGTTCAATCGCCTGCTCGGCGTCGTCCTTCTTGAGTAATGTCCCGAGCCGCAGATGAGCGAAGTAATCGTTCGGTTTTCCCTTGAGCAATGCGAGCAGGATGTCCTTTGACGGAGGCTGAGCGGCCGGTGCATGGACCTGCCCGCTGCCGATCGCTTCAACCCAGGCGCTCGTCTTCGCTTTGATGTAGTCACTGAACGCGCGATCGAAGTCGGCGGGCGTAAGCTTCAGCACACGCTGCAGCACATCGGGCGTCCTGGCGTTCTCTTTATAAAGCGCAAGCATTTTCAGAATCGCGTCGAACCCGAACTTCTCCTCCACGAACTCGCAAACCTGCGAAGCCTGAAAATAAGCGATCGGCACTCCATCGGGTCTTTTCGGCCGAATGAACGCGGCGTCGAGATCGTCGATCTTGACGAAGCGGCCATCGCTTATCGCCTTCAGGTTCTCGAGCGACCAGTTGTCGCCCCAGCCCGCGCGCGCGCGGCGCTCTTCGTACACCGACAGACCTTCCGAGAACCAGCGAGGAATTCGATGATCGGTCACCTCGAGCGTGATCACGTGAGTGAACTCGTGCCACAGCGTACTCCCCCAGTTGAACTCACCCGTTGACCGCGCTGAGGGGCTGTCCATCGCGATCACCTGCCCGAAGCAGACTCCGAGGGCGCCAAGACCGGGAACCCCAAGAGTGCGGACCTCAAAATCGTTGTGGTCTGCAAAGATCTCGACAGAAATCGGCGCGCGCGGTGTGAAACGATACTTGGCGGTAAGCTTCTTGTGCGCTTCTTCTACAAGGTCGGCCGCATAGCCCGCAAGTGCGGCGCTTTCTTTAGGCGAAGACTTGATGAGGAACGGACCGCGCACAGTGTCAGGGTAATCCTTCATCGAGTCGAGCAGGTCGAGCGTGTTCTTGGCCCAGTAATTAAACGGGTCGCCTTTGAACGCCCGCTCAAGCTCAGCGCGGCCTTCTTCAGCCCTTCCGACGCGCATCAATTGGATGCCAAGTTGAGTTCGCGCGCTCCACAGGTTCGGTGATAGCTCCAGGCCTCGGCGGCCGAACTCGACGGCAGCCGCGTAGCGCCGATTGTTAACCGCGAATTGCGCAAGAGTGTCGAACACCTGACCTGCCCGTGGGCTGATGGCGAGCGCGCGTTTGATCTCGCCGTCGAAGTCGGCTTTCTTATCGCCCAGGTAGAACATCGCGGCGCGCACCGCAATTGCGTCGAGCGCATTCGGATTGATCTTGAGCGCACGATCGGTTTCCTGGGTTGCGGCTTCGTAGTTGTCGGTCTCGACATCGATTGAGGCGCGCCCAACCAGCGCGGCTACCGAGTTCTTGTTCACTTCCAGCGCTTTGTAAATCAAAACCAACTGCGCCTCATTCGATTCGAACTGCTTGCTCTTCGCCAGACCAAGCAACGCGCGCGGCGAGTTCGGGTTGATCTTCAGCGCATCCTGAAAGAGGCTCGCCGCTTCTCCATAGTTATACTTCTCGTTCAGCAGTTCCCCCTGGGCGACGAAGGCGTCTGTAAAGGTTGGGTCGGCTTCGCGTGCGTCGATGAAAACCTCGTTTGCGTCTTTGAACTTTTCGAGAATGACAAGGGCTTCGGCGATCGGCGTGAGTTCTTCCGCCGAACGGGGCGAGTTGGTGTTGTAGTAGCGAACGAGTTCCTGAGCCACTGCTCTGGCTTCGTCTTCTTTACCTTGAATTCGGAGTGCTCGAGCCCGACCGAGCATCGCACACAGCAAGGTTATGCCTTTTGAATCATGCGCGGCACGTTCAAACTCAGAAACAGCTTCCGAGTATCGGCCGGTTTCGAATTCGATCTCACCAAGGGCGACTCGCAGAGATGCTTCGGCGGGCTGCGTGTTCAGAAGATCCCGCGTTCTCTTTTCGGCGGTTGCATAATCTCCGGTTTCAATCTCCGCACGGACCAGCCCCTCGATCGCCGCGGCATCTCTTGCGTTCTTGTCGATCAGCGCGGTGAAGATGGTTATCGCTTCTTTGTAACTGCCGTGCTTGAGAAGATCGCGACCTCGCGCAACGGATACCTCCTGCGTCGCGCCCGAATTGAAAGAGCAGCCAAACAAGAAGACGATAATGACAATTCCTAGCCGTCTCATCAGACCTGTATGGGCGGCCCTCCGTGGCCGCCCCTCCTCCCGAATCTTAACAATCTTCACCGGCACAACAACCGCAGCATGCACAACCGTCGCATTAGCAGCGAGGGTGATCATAGAGACCGCCCTTACAAGTTCCAGAGTCATTCTTCAGCTATGTCAACCCCGAACCCGGTGAAGGGATAGAACTGAGGCTTCGACACGTAGCCTCGTTTTACGGGGTTTTGCGCGATGTACTCAATGGTCTCCCTCAAATCAGCATCGTTCTAATTATGTGGTCGTTGAATTTCGTGTGCCAAAGCTGGTTGCCTAGGAAATGTTCTGGGACGACTCGTGGCCAGTTCGTTATTTCCATCGCTTCGGGTCTCAGCGCCGCACGCCATTCCATAAGCGCCGCCAACAGAGGTCCCGCTTCGCCGCGCCCGCTCCTTTCAAGCGAAGATGGGGGCAGAGCGACTCTGTGCTCCTCAACAATTTGGCGACTGCGCCTCCAATATAGTTGGGTCGTGTAGCTCTTAAACGCACCGAGCGCGACAGAGAGAGTTTTACCGCCTTCCCGGACCCCGGCAAGCAAGTGCAGATGGTCTGGCAGCAGCGTATATGCCTGCATCCGGATCCTTGCCTGAGTTTGACTGTTTAGTAGCGCGGCAAGGATCGCTTTCGCGAGCTTGATGTCTCCGAAGACCGGGCGAGAAGATTCGGTGTCGACCGTGACGAAGTAGAGAGCGGAAGTGGAAGCATAGTCGAAGCCGAGCAGACGAAGGCTGTTGTAACGGCGCGGGTAAGGAAAGTCTGGTGACGACGGCATCGCTCTGCCTCCATCGAGGGCGGCCACGGAGGGCCCGCCCTTACATGCCTATTTCTGCTTCGCTTTGATCTGCTGATTGACCTTGGCAAGATCGACCAGCAATCGTTCAAGCTCCGCTTCGTACTCCTCTCGTTTCATCTCGCTCTTTCGGACCTTTAGCTTCTCAACCTCTTCCTCGAGGCGCTGGCGCTCCTTGATCAGCCGCCCTAGTTCCACGTCGCCGGCCGCTTCTTCGATGTTCTTCGAGTCAAGGTAGACGACTTTCGCCAGTGCGCCGTCGCCGCCAGTCGCCTCTTCGTGGCCGACCCCGTCAGCGTTGTCATCGATCAACGCGTGCTCTGTCGCCAGACGATTCTTTTGCTTATACCAGTCGGCCGTCAGCTTGGTTGCGTAATTGAAAGCCTCGAGCACCGACAGGCGCCCGTTCTTATCAGCGTCCGCCGCGCCGTCCACGAGCCCCGCGATGAAATGATCCGCGAACACCGTAGCGTTCTGCTCGTTGCCGCTCCGAGTCGCCGTAATCACGATGCGCCCGTCTGCCGATAGCGGCTTGATGAACTCGCCCGATGAGCTTGCGCAGTCGACGAACACGACTCTCTTGTTTGGCAGCGAGCCAATCAACTGAGCGTAGACTTTCGCGGTGAGGTCGGGCCCGATCAGATTGAACTTGGCTTGTTGATTGTCGAACGAGCCGTGACCTATCAACACGACCAGCAGCAGGCTCTCAGCGTTCCCCGCTGACTTGATCGAAGCAAATGCCTTTCGCACCTCCTCGGCCGTCGCACGGCGAGCCGGAGCTTCAGATTCGCGAGCGCCATCCTCCGGCCCGCCTCCCGACGCAGTTTCGGTGAGCAGCGTGACATTCTTCGCGGCAAAGCCAAGTTGCGTGGTCAACGCTTCGTAGAGTCGCGTGGCTTGAGCAGTGAACTTCCTGGTGTAAGCTTCTTCGCCGCCTACGCCCGCGACAACCAGCGCGAACTTGTTCGGATCAACGGCCGCGGCTGGCTTCTTGCTCGCCGCGGGTTTCGCTTCGCTTTGCCGAGGGGGCGACGCGTTCTCCTGTTGAGGTTGAATTCCACGCTCAGCGCTCAACGCGCACGAGCACAGCCCTATTATCGCGGAGAGGCAGAGCACGCCGAGAAGCCCTGGGAGCGCAGTCATCCCTGTGTGCCTTTTCTCGCGAAATACCAGGCAGACAGGCATGTCTGAGATCCCAGGGCTTCTCTGCGTTCTCAGCGAATCCGCGGTGAATATTCTCGAGCTATCCATTTGTATCCAATCGAGTGAACGTTTCTAGGCGAGGCCTTTGCGTTTGCGAATGAACCACTCGCCCGCGGCAAGGCCCACTATCAGAAGAAAGTTTATCGGCATATCCCAGAGGTCATAGCTCACCTTTATTGAACCCGCGCCCTCTTTGTGAGTGATATCGTCCATGAGCTTGTCCACTTGAGCGGGTGAGTAGTAACCGCCGCCCGTTTCCGTCGCTATACGCTTGAGCAGCTCGCGGTTCTGAGCCGCATTGCGCGCTTCGCGGTTTAGCGGACCAACAATGAAACTCGTTTGCGCGGGCGCGAGCAATGCGGTCTGCTTAGAGCCGGCACGCCGCGCGGTCACTTCGACGCGATACAGGCCGTCCTCCTCAGGATGAAACGCAGTTGCATAGCCTTCGAACCCACCTTCGACGGTCTGCTTCATCGGGACATCGACGGCCCGGCCCGATGGAGCGGTGATATGCGCCGAGACCATCGCATCGATTATCTTGATGAACTTCTCATCGGTGACTTCAGCGCGGATGCGCGCTTGCTCGCCTGTGCCGTAGAAGCTCCGTTCGGTCGAAGCTTCAACCGGCCGGGGCGCGGCCTCGACGGTGTAGCGCATCAAGTTGCGCCAGAAAGTTTCAAACGACTTGTCCTTGAACTCGAGCATCATTCGCCACCGCCAAGTATCCGACGCAAGCAGCGCCATCGTTTTCCCGCGTCCATATCTCTCTTCAACGAGCAGCGGCGCGACTCGATTCTTTTCTTTCGTGCTCCGGGCCTCGAGTATCACCGAAGCGCCAGGCTTTGTCTCGGTGATGACCTCTGGCAGCGTGATCGCCGGCATCTGTTCCCAGGCCTTCGCATTTGCGTCCGGCTGGTCCACCAGGCGAGCGGCCGGGTGATCCCTGCCTCGATCGGCGGGGCCGGCCTTGAAGGTCTGGCTCTCTTCGGGAGTCTCCTTCGCGCCGTTCAGGTAGATCGGCAACAGATCGGCGAGCGGCGTGTTCCCGAAGCCGCCGGTGTTGAACGCCTTCGATCCTCCGAGAGCCAGCAGCGTACCGCCTCGACGAAGCACAAATTGTTCGACCGCCTTCAACTGATCGAAGGTGAAGAATGTCGCCTCGACGCTTCCGATAATCAGCGCGTCGTACTTAAATAGTTCTTCTTCGGACTTAGGGAAGCCATTTACGAGCTCGTCGGCGTTTTCGATTCCCTGTCGATAGAACTTACCGTCGGCGGAGCGCACGACCGAAACGAGCACGATGTTCTTCTCTTCGGCGACCGACTCGCGAAGTTTGGCGTACTCCCATCGAGGCTCGCCTTCGATGTAAAGGATCTTCGGCTTCCAATCGACTACATCCACGACAAGCTCTCGAGAGTTGTTGTCCGGAACCGGGTCATCAGCCGGCGGCCTCGCGGTCAGCGTGTAGCGGTGAAGCCCGGGTGAAGACGGAGTAAATGTAACACGGGCCACCGTCGTCGCATCGCCCTGAATCGGAATCTCTTGCGAGCGCAGCAGGTGGTTGTCTTCGGCGAGGTCGACGGTGATGCTCTTCCGCGAGCCGCTTGCCCTGACGAGCAACTCGGAAGTAACCGGCGAACCGGATAGCGCGCGTCGCGGAGCGGTCGCGCGAACCAGCTCAACGTCGCCCTCGAGACTCTCCGGACCAATACCTATCGCGTAAACGGGCAACCCGCGCGACCTAAGATTCCCAAGCGTGGTCGCGAGGCTGCTCGAACGATCGTCGTCGCTGGCGCCGGCGTTGTTTGCGCCGTCGCTGATAACGATGACTCCCGACATCGGCAGGCCCGCCGATTCGCGCGAGGCCTGATCGAGAGCCGACGTCAGGTTTGTTTCGTCGCCGCTTCCCGAAAGTTCGCTGGCGTTCTGGACCCTGTCGGCGGTCGCTGCAAACTTGTAGGCCCGAAGCTTGAACTTATCAGCAAGCGCCGAGTAGAACGCGCTGTTTGCCGACATCAGTTGCTTCAACGCATCAAGGCGCGAGGGGCTCGCTTCATCAGGAAGCTTCATGCTGGATGAATCATCCATCAGCACGGCTACGTAGCTCGATTGGGGGATGACCGACGGCACGACAATCACGGGCCGCATAACACAGAAGAGTATCACCGCCACCAGCGCGCATCTCAGAAGGATCAATCCGATGCGCCAACGCAGCGCGAGCCTCACCGAGGGAGTTGCATAGAGGAAGTAGGCGAGCACCCCTAGTCCAGCGACCAGCGCAATGAGCGCCAGGATGGAGGGGCGAGCGCCGAAACCAAATTGGCTCTTTGAGAAGAGCGCCTGCCTGTGATTGAACAGAAAACTTACGACCTGTTCCAAAAAATCAACTCCCACAAATGAGTGCGCTCTCCGTCACGATGACCATGTGCGATAGAGTCATTCTAATTGTTCGCGCCCGATGCCGCAAAAAGATTTGTGATGACCTGCCACGAACGGCAGCCAGGGAGAGAGGGGTCGATTGTGGCGCTCCATTTCGATCGCTCTTGGCGAGACAACGCATCCATTTACCGTTTCTTTACTTGTGAGTAAAAAAACAAGGATAAAGTTGCAATAATTGAGGGGCGTTTCTCGTCTATAAGTAATGGGAACGCATTTTCCAGTAAGTCGGTATGAGTCAGGCCCGAATAGCGGCGTGTGCCAGAAATGGATCTGGATTGCCGCCGCGCAGGAGGCGGCCGAAAGATAAGTTCCTTGCGATAGATAAGGTTGTTATTGAGGTATTTGCGATCACCCAGTGAAAGAAAGATTCTAGTAACCACGCAACGTGCCGAGTATGGAAAGAGGAGGATTTATCACGAAGGTTTTCCTGATTTTCTCGTGTTCGATCTTACTACTGACGCATCTGTACAGCGCAAGCGGAACTCAGTCACAAGCTGCCATACTTGCGGGGCGTTGGAAAATAGAATTCACTCTTGGCTTGGAACATCACAGCATACAATTTGATGTCCAGGCATCAGGCGAAGCCACTTTCTTAGTTTTAGACCAGAGATCGAATCTTGCTGCACCCGCAACTCCAACACAAGCGAGATGGAGCCTGAAGGGTCAGAGTCCAGCAATTTACTATTTTGTCATCACTGGCGATGTCGAGTTTCCAAAGAGCAATGGCGGCTTCGAAAGAGGAAGGTTAGAGTTTAATGCAAGCGCCGACCTCGATTTGCCAGTAACATCCCTTAATGGCTGGGGAGGATTTCATCCACCCAGAGACCCAAATGATATCCGCGGAGGCGAGGACCCGGGATTCTGGTTCACCGCGACCCGCGTGGATGCACCAGTTGTGAAGGTGCTCTCCCCAAGCTCCGGGCAGAAGCTACGCAGAGGAAGAGATTTAATAATCGAGTGGGAAGCTAAAAGCGTTTTGCCGTTAGTCTCGCAAGTGGCCGAATTGTCTGCTGATGGCGGAGAGAGTTTTATCGTGATTGCGCCGTCTTTAGGAGGCGATATCAGAAGCTTTACATGGAATGTCCCGGTAAGCTTTCTCAAAACAAAGAGAGCGTTGATTAAGATCGTAGCAACCGATACAAATGGCGCTAGCGGCGAAGGTCTGAGCGCAGGCGATCTTCGCATAAAGTAGCATTTGATAAAACTCGCCCTCAGAAGAAACTGCAAACAGCGAGTAAGGTTCCTTAAGAAGTAGATCTGGGCAAAAGAGTCGGCGATCCTGACCCCGTAAGCAACTGTAGAGCTTCGCTTGGGGCCGAAGGTGGACTGGCCCGGTTCGTAATTAACAAGTCTCACCAACCGTAACCTCGGTGAAAGGAGATGGAGTCTATGCGACGTTTACTGTTTATCTGTATGGTGCTGTTCATTGGCACGCTGCCGATGACAATCAATACGATACTAGCTCAAGGACCGTCTGTAGCGGGTTCAACAGCCTCGGCTGTACAGGATATCTCTGCGAAACGAAGCTTCCCGCCGGACACTAACCATTATGTTCGCAAAGCGATTCCCGAAGATTATGCTGTCAGCAAGAAACCAGCATTGCCATCAGCCATCTTTGTGCGAGATGTCGTCGTCAGCAACACCGATCCCAATCTGACGAACACGGATACGTTTGGCGATCAGGAAACGACTATCGCGATAAATCCGGCGAATCCAAGTGAGATTGTGATAACTGCGTTCTCAGGCAGTTGGGGCACAAACGCGCCTATCTGGCGCTCGGCAGACGGAGGCAACACATGGACGAAACAGTTTACGGTACCGGCCCCGCCGATGGTGCCCTCAGCTTTAGGCTGCCCTTGCGATCAGGCTGTGGACTACGGCCGGGGAAATCGGATGTCCGGCACCTTTCTTGTCGGTGATTTCTTCGCTATGACCGCTGATATATATAGTGGCACGACGACAAATCCTGCGAGTTCTGCAGCGTGGAATTGGCTTATTGGCGGCGGCGTCGCACAGCGTACCAACTCGGCAGGTGTAGGGTTGGCTGACCAGCCTTGGCTATTGGTTAATCGCGACCCAACGACTGCCAGCCAGGATAATGTTTACGTTGCCTACGATGATTTCACCGGTGGCCCAGATATGCGCGTTGCCGTCGCACTTGGCACGAATCCGCCCAATTTTGTCAGAGACAACCAATCTGGGACCGCTGCTTGCTGCGTGAATCCTGGACACAGGTTAGCCGTAGATCCCAGGAATGGTTATGTCTATAGCGTCTTTCAGCGAGGACTCGGCGGTGGAGCCGGAGGATCGGTGAACATAGACTTTATGCTCAACCGATCCACCGATGGAGGTCAAACCTGGGGCTTGAACGGAAGCGCGGGCGGAATCATGGTGGCCAATGCCGATAGCACTCAACCAACTCCCAAGTTTGGTGGGGTCAACGCGCTTCTAGGCGGTGTGCTTCATGCAACGGTAGATCCCACTAACGGCGATGTATACTACGTCTACGGCAAGCGTGATTCTGGCACTGCCAATAATCGGCTCAGCATAATCCGGTTAACCGACAACGGCGCGGGCGGGTTGAATATTGGCACCCCACATTTTGTCACGGGACAGGTGCAGGCTGCGCTGCCATCGGTGGGGGTGACAAGCAATGGCACAGTCGGCGTACTCTACGATACATTCGATGGAATGGTAGCGAGCCTGCCACAATCCAACAGGTCAAGACGGTAGGGACAACCTTCTACGGTGTCTTCACGGCAAACGGGGCGTCACTCGGGCGGCCTATTGCCAATCACGATCCGATCTTCTTCAAGCTTGATGTTTGCCCAAACATCACGTGTCCCGCAAACATCACCAAGAGCAATGATCCAGGCCAGTGTGGAGCAACCGTCACCTACCCGGCTCCGACTCCTGGCGGACCAAGCTGCGGTACGATCACTTGCAGCCCTGCTTCGGGTTCGTTCTTCCCCGTAGGCACGACGACGGTCACCTGTACGGCGACTGCCGGACCGAGTTGCACGTTCACAGTCACAGTGAACGACACCCAACCGCCGACGATCACCTGTCCGGCTAACATCACCACGAGCAACGATCCGAATCAGTGCGGTGCTGTAGTCAACTATCCGCCTCCAACCGTATCTGACAACTGCCCGGGAGTAGGAACGCCTATTTGCTTACCTGCATCAGGCTCGTTCTTCCCCGTGGGCACCACCACAGTGACCTGTACGGTGGCTGATTCATCGGGCAACACGGCAAGCTGCACTTTCACCATCACGGTCAACGACACGCAGCCGCCGATGATCACTTGCCCGCCTAACCAAACGGCAGTAACCGATCAAAATGCCTGCCCGGCTCCGGCTTGTCAGGTGGTCAATTACCCGCCGCCGACGGTTTCCGACAACTGTCCTGGCGTTACCTTCGCTTGCAACCCGCCGTCCGGCTCCTGCTTCCCGACCGGCATTACAACTGTGACCTGTACGGCGACCGACGCCTCTGGTAACACGGCGACGTGTACGTTTACCGTAACGACCTTCGACACGGCGCTTGAGGATGACAGCAATCCTGCGATCATCCTGTTGTGGAACTCGATCACCGGGCAGTATCTCTTCTGCTGCCCCAGCGTACCGCCCCAAACCGGCGTCGGGAAAGCGACGCGTCAGGGATGTGTCTACACGCTGGATCACACTTTTGCGGCTGACCGGCGGGTGCTGGGCCGAGTCGACAAGGCGGTGCACGCAGGCTCGGGGGCGCTCCAAAGACCGCCGGGAACCATTCAGTGCACGATCACCGATAGGAACACTTTGAACGATCCTCTGGCGCCCCTCTGTCAGTGAGGCTTCGCCTAACGCAGACAATCAACTAAGGAGGAGGGGCTGGCAGCAGCAACGCAGCCGGCCCTTTCTGTTGTCGCGGTCTCGCAGATTCCATTCCGATGGCGCGGCAGATTTGAGTTCACACCTAGAGAGTCTCGGGTAATAGCCGTTTGAAACGTTCGAACCGGTCTTTTATTTCTCTCCTTTATTTCTTGCCGGGCTGGTTGCCTCCCCGTCGCTGACTTTTCTTGATTACTCCATATTTCCAGCTTGACTTGAGATGACGGCAGTCATAGTATGGCGCGCATTGACGCAGTGGGAATGCACGGGAAGCTGACCAAGCAAGAAGAATCAAGAGTGTGGCATTTCTGAGAATGCTTCTGACTTCTCGCGCATTTGCGTTTCCCGGCTCTTGGTTAAGTACCTTTGGAACAATGTAAGAGACCGGCTGTACCACACTGAATTGAATTCTGACCGAAAAACGAGGAGGGAAAAGATGAAATCATCAAAGATTCGCTTAGCGTTGCTGGTCGGCCTCGCGCTGGTCCTCGCAGGTTTGAGCGCGTGGAATTCTAGATTCGCTCCCGTCGCTGCGTCTTCGGTTGCGCGAGCCCAATCGAACAGTCAGGCACAGGTAGTGGCTGCAGGAATGGCCTTTAAACAAGCCGTCGCTGCCTATCAGGCGAACCCATCGGCCGAAAATGCGGCAGCCGTCGAGAGGGCTCGAGCGGTTTACGACCAGGCCATCACCGTACGCTCCGCCGAGATCAGGGAGCGACTGGCTCAGCTTTTCCCTAACAGTTCGTTCTCACACGCTGTTTATGAGAAGGGGGTCAACCCTCCATCCGAGGAAGTGCTGGCGGAGGCCAACAGCTTGCTCGGCGAGTTGCGATCATACGACCCTCCGACCTCGGTGCAGAATGCGCCCGAAGCTTGCCCGAACAATCAAACGATCACTCAATCGACGAGTCAGGCGATCACAAGCTTGAATTCGGTCTCGTGCAACAGCGGCGGGTTTCACACGGACAACAGCTACTGGCGGGCCTTCAACCTGCCTTCGTTCGGCATCAACGGTCAGTTTAACGTCTCGTCCGTCCAGATCGGCGTCGAGGTTGCGAACGGCGCCTCAGGCTCGCAGCCGATCACGGTGAGAATCCACCGGACGACGTCGGGCGTCTTCCCGACTGGCACGCGAGCGCTGATCAATTCGGCTTCCTTCATGGTTCCCAACTCCGCCACCGGCACGGTCATCAGCGTGCCGATCGCCGCTAACGTCCCGGCTGGCTCGGAGATGATCGTTGAGATCTTTACTCCAAATGGACAGGCTGCGGGTAATTCCTTCTTCATCGGGTCCAACGCCGCCGCAGAGACAGGGCCAAGCTATCTCAGCGCGGCAGACTGCGGAGTCCCAAACCCAACGACCACGGCCGCCCTTGGCTTCCCGAACATGCACATAGTGATGAACGTCGTTGGCTGCGAGCAAATAGTCTGTGGCGGCGCAAATTCGCCGAAGGGTGCGTCTTGCGCGGTGATCGTCTCCGCTGGCGCGACGCTAGTCTCGGAGAGTTGCACACCGGCCAACGGTGCAATCGACCCCGGCGAGATTGTCACCGTCAGCTTCTGTGTGCAGAACACCGGCAACGCGAACACCACTAACCTCGTTGGCACACTGCAGGCGACCGGCGGAGTCACAAGTCCGAGCGGCCCACAGAACTACGGCGTCGTGGTCGCGGGCGGGCCAGCGGTCTGCCGCAACTTCACTTTCACGGCCACCGGCACTTGCGGAGGCACTCTCACCGCAACGATCCAGATGCAGGACGGCGCGACCAACCTGGGTAACGTGACCTATACGTTTACGCTCGGCACGCAAGCCGTAGCCTTTTCCCAGAACTTCGATGGCGTGTCGGTGCCCAATCTGCCCGTCGGGTGGACATCGACTGAGGCTGCTGACCCGGGTAATGTCGGTAATCCCTGGGCTACCAGCGCAACTACTCCCGACACCGCGCCCAACGACGCCTTCACCAACGACCCGAACAACATTACAGATCAGCGGCTTGATACGCCGACTATCGCCATCACTACTGGCACGGCACAGTTGACTTTCCGCAACAACTTCAACTTAGAGTCCACCTTCGATGGCGGCGTGCTGGAAATCTCCTCGCCCAACATCAACGCCGGAGCCTTCACCGACATCACCGCGGCGGCGGTGGGCGGCAGCTTCGTCAGCGGCGGCTACAACGGAACGATAAGCGTCAACTTTGCCAGCCCCATCGCGGGACGCATGGCCTGGACCGGTAACTCGAACGGCTATATCACCACGGTGGCAAACCTGGGCCCGAATGTGGCTGGTCAAATGATCAAGCTGCGGTTCCGCATGGGGAGTGATAATAGCGTCAGCGCCGTAGGCTGGCGAGTTGACACCATCCGGATCACTGATGGCTTCGCCTGCGCCGCCTGCGCGACGCAGTGCACTGAAAACTTCGACAGCGTAACGCCGCCGGCATTGCCGGCAGGTTGGTCGGCTACGGTCGGCGCCACCTGCGCGAACACCGCTCGCTGGGTGACGGTCAACACCACCAACGATACTGCGCCTAACTCGGCTTTCGTCAACGATCCGAACTGCATCTCTGACGAACGGCTTGACTCGAAACCTTTTCCGATCATTTCGGCGGCAGCCGTGTTGAGCTTCAGGAGAAACAACAATCTTGAGAGCGGCTTCGACGGCATGGTGCTCGAGATTTCCAACCCGGCGGTCAATGCCGGCGCCTTCCAGGACATCATCACCGCTGGAGGCTCATTCGTCACTGGCGGCTATAACGCAACTATCAGCGTCAACTTTGGCAACCCCATCGGGGGCCGCATGGCCTGGTCTGGGAATTCCGGCGGCTTCGTCACGACGACGGTCAACCTGCCGGCTAATGCGAACGGGCAGAGCATCGTCTTGCGATGGCGGCGCGGCTCAGACAGCAGCGTCAGCGGCGTCGGGGCCTTCATCGACACCATCAGCATTACCGGGTCCAACTGCGGTGGGGTGGCCTGCGTGCTCACCTGTCCGGCCAATATAACCAAGTCCAACGATCCGAACCAATGTGGCGCGGTCGTGACCTATCCGGCTCCGACCAGCACCGGTACCTGCGGCACTATCACGTGCACCCCGGCGTCGGGTTCCTTCTTCCCGGTGGGCACGACTACCGTGACTTGCAGCAGCAGCGGCGGCGCTGCCCCGGAAGGCGTCGGAGGTGGCGCATCGTTTGACGTGCCTGACGGTAGTAAGGCTCCAGCCGGCGGGGGCAGCAGCGGCAGCGGCGGAGGCAAGGGTGGGACGACTGCGGGCGTTAGTGGTGGCGTCAACGCCGGAGCCACGCCAACTACTTCGAATAGCGGCGGTGGCATACCAAAGGGTTCGCCGGGATCTTCCCCTAAGAGCCCGTTTGCAATTCTGTATGACCAGAACAACAACCCCGCGCCGGTTCCCGGAGGCGTCACATCTCAGAACTTTGAGACGGCATTCGATGCCTTCGATAACCAGTGTGCTGATGATTTCGTAGTGCCCGCTGGCCAGACATGGACGATTCAGCAGGTCTTCGTCGTCGGGGAATACGGCAACGGCCCCGGACCGGCAACCTCGGTTAATGTTGTCTTCTTCTCCGACTCGGGCACGCTGCCTGGCGCCGCGGTCTATACCGCCACAAATCAACCGATAGTCGACGTGGCAGCTGATTTCACGATTACCTTGACGGTACCGGCTGTGCTCACCGCAGGCACGTATTGGGTTTCTGTCCAGGCTAATGAGAACTTTTCTCCCAATGGTCAGTGGTTCTGGGACAATCGGTTGACGACATCCAACTCAGGCGCCGCGTGGCGAAACCCGGGCGGTGGCTTTGGCGTAGGCTGCACAACGTTTGGGAGGAAGACCACCTGTCTAACCACACAGAATGGTCCAGACCAACTCTTCCAGATTCTGGGCACATCGACTGGAGGGGTTGGCGGCGGTCCTACCTGCACATTCACCGTCAGGGTGAATGACACGCAACCACCGACCATCACCTGCCCGCCTAACGTGACGGCAGTAACCGATCAGAATGCTTGCCCGCCGCCGCCCTGCGTGGTGGCCACCTTCCCACCGCCGACCGCTTCGGACAACTGTCCCGGCGTCACGGTGGTCTGCAATCCACCTTCAGGTTCGTGCTTCCCGACAGGCACGACGACTGTGACTTGCACGGCGACCGATGCTTCCGGCAACACGGCCACCTGCTCGTTCACGCTCTCGACGTTCGATACGGCGCTTCAGGACGACAGCAATCCGAGCGTTATCCTGTTGTGGAACTCAACCACCGGGGCGTACCGTTTTTGCTGTAACGGCACGACCTTCACCGGGATCGGCAAGTCGACCATCCAGGGTTGCGTTTTCACTCTTCAGCACGATCCGGCCGACCGCCGCGTGCTGGGGCGTGTCGACAAGGCAGTGCACGCAGGCACTGCGTCGCTTCAGGCGCCGCCCGGAACAACTAAATGTACAATCACAGACAGAAACACGTTGAACGACACCAACCTGGCCGCCTGTCAGTGATCGTGATTCAGTAGCAGGCAGTAACTTTCGCAAAGGGACTGATGTCGACAACGCTGACCATTCCGGCGCCGGTTCGATTCAGGCGCCGCCAGGAACGCTTCGCTGCACGATCACTGACAGGAACACGGTGAACGATACCAACTTGACCGCCTGTCAGTGATCCTGATCTGACGAGCGGTAGTAATTCCGCGAAGGGACTGAGGCCCGTTGGACCTCAGTCCTTTTTTTTCTGCCGACTGATGAATCGGCTGAGGGCTGGAAACTTAAGTGCAGTCTGCGCGGAGTCTCCTTCATACATTGCGGTGAATAAACGCGGCGCGACAAAGCCTCTTGTCTGTGCGGACTCCGATCGTGCAAAAAAAAAGTGGAAGAAAAACCTGTATGATGGCGACACCGTCCCTCAAGTAATTCTTCCATCTTTCTCCTTTATGGGGCTTCTCCTTTATGGGGCTTGACTGGTTTTGCCGGGCAGAATATGATTTGGCGCCGTCTGGATCATTGAAAGCGAACAAAAGCGTCCGGACTGAATCACGACACAGCAATTTTCGCGACTGACACTTTCGAATTGCCGTCATTGTAGAGACTTTACGAATAGCGGCAACTTGGGATTAGTACTTAATGCAACCAACGCGCATTAGGAGGCAGTAAAGTTTTTTCCAGCTATTCTAAGGCGTTCCATCACGAACCCCATCTCGACGATCCACGTCGAATTCTGGTCGCGCGTACCAGCGCGGCTGTTGCTTGTCCGCGCTTCAGGAAACGGTCAGTCTTGCAGGACCGTGTTGAACGATCAAGCTCAAACACTCAGACTTTCAGGTCAGGGAGGACACACATTCTATGAAACGGATTCAATCGACACTCAGCCGCGCGCTCGGCCGCCGGCCCCAGCCCCCGTCCGCTCCGCGTAGAACGAGATTCGCGGTGCTGGCTCTCGTTGCTCTCGTCTGTAGTATCTTCATCGCTGTTCCCACTGTCTTTGTCGCTACCGGGACTATGCAGAAAGGATCAACCGGTCCGACACAAGGCGGAAAAACCACCGGACTCACTCCGACGTGGTCGCAGGCTGAGCGCTTTGCTGAGACTCCAGCCTTGAGAGACATAAAGGCCGAGCCGCTCTCTCCCGAACAATGGGCGAAGCTGGAAGCGGTGAAAGAGGACAAGGAGAAAAACGAACAGAACACCAGGCGGGTCAAAGCGGCGCAAGATCCCAATAAGACCGCACCCTTCACCGATTCGGCCATTAACAACTTCAAGAACCCGGAGGTTGGAGGCAATGCAGTTACGAACCCGCTTCAGAATTTTGACGGGCCGGATATGGACACCATCGCTCCGCTCTTCGGCGGCGGGCGGTTTGCTCCTCCTGACACAAACGCCGCTGTTGGCCCCAACCACGTCGTAATCACAACCAATAGCGTGGTTCAAGTATTCAATAAGACCGGCACTCCTCTCACGGCGCCAGCCAGAATCAGCACATTGCTTGCTGGAATCGCGAACGCTACGGACGATGACGGCGATCCGATAGTGATCTATGATTCACTGGCCGACCGCTGGGTCATAAGCCAGTTCAACTTAACGGTGACCGCCAACAGCACGCATGAGCATATCGCCGTTTCAAAGACGAGCGATCCGACCGGCGCCTATTACGCCTACGACTTTCTGATGACCGCCAACCGGCCCGCTGACTACCCGCACATGGGTGTGTGGAGCGACGGTTACTACATGTCGACGAACGATTTCAGTTTGCCGGTCTTCTCAAATCCTTTCCAGGGCGCCGGCCTCTATGCCTTCCAGCGAAACAAAATGCTGGTCGGCGACCCGACTGCGTTGATTATAAGGTTTAACACCAACAATCAACACGGCGGCATGTTGCCGAGCAACCTTCAAGGTTTTACGCCGCCGCCTGTCGGCACGCCGAACTTGTTTGGGGAGTTTGACGCCGACGAATTCGGCGCGGCGTTTGACCTCGTGCGCTTCTTCTCGTTTCACGTTGATTTTGCTACTCCGGCGAATTCAACTCTGACTCAAGGGCCGGACATCGCTACAGTGGCGTTCGACGCTCGCCAACCAGCCAGCCGAGCCGTTATGCAACAGCCTTCGCCAGGCGAAGGGTTGGATGCGATTGCCGACCGCTTAATGCACGCGCAGAACTTCCGCGTCCTTCCCGGTGGAGTTCAATCCATTGTGCTGAACTTCACAGTGAACGTCAGCGGCGTGAACCCGACCAATGCGGCAACCTATCAAGGAGGCGTTCGCTGGATGGAATTGCGGCGCAACGCTGGAACCGGCGTTGTCACCATCAACCAGCAGGCCACTTATGCACCCGGCTCAGGCAATCCGACGGGCCGCGACCTCTGGATGGCAGCCGTCGCTCAGGACGGCGAGGGTAATATCGGTCTGGGCGCCAGCGCCACCAATTCCACTGCGACCCCGAGTATCTTGAATCCGACAGCTATCTACACGGGGCGACTGCCTGGGGATCCAGCTAACACGCTGCCTCAGGGTGAAGTAGACGCTCTGTCAGCCGTCACCAAAGGCGTGCAGACGGCAACCGCCAACCGCTGGGGTGACTATAGCTCGCTGTTCATCGACCCGGCGGATGAATGCACCTTCTGGGGGGCCTTTGAATACGTGGACTCTCCAACCGCAAGCTTCGATTGGGACACGCGGATTTTCAGCTTCAAAGTCAATCCGACCTGCGTGACCGCACCTCGTGGAACGATTAACGGCACGATCACCAACTGCTCCTCGGGCCTGCCGATCCTGAATGCGGTGATCACCACGCCTGAAGGTTTCTTCAGACAGAGCAACGCGAGCGGTCAGTTCTCGATGACCGTTACACCGGGAACCTACACTGTAACGGTTTCGGGACCGCCAGGCAGCGGATTCGGAACCTGCACGCAGACGGTGACCGTCGCTGCTAACGGCACGGCCACTGTAAATTGCTGCCTCGCACCCTCGGCGATCATTGTTTCGGCGGGGGCGACACTGGTCAGTGAGAGCTGCACTCCTGCCAACGGCGTGCTCGATCCGGGTGAAACCGTCACCGTCAGCTTCTGCGTGCAGAACACGGGCGGCGCTAACACCACCGCGCTGATGGGCACGTTGCAAGCAACCGGCGGCGTGACCGCCATTCAACCGCCCAATCCGCAAAACTACGGCGTCGTGGTCGCGGGCGGCCCAGCCGTCTGCCGCAACTTCACCTTCACCGCCACCGGCACCTGCGGCGGCACCCTTACCGCCACCATTCACTTCATGGATGGGGCGACTGATCTCGGTAACGTCACCTACACCTTTACGCTCGGCGTGCAGAACGTTGCCATTAT
>WNFR01000067.1_pt1 | contig 95973 bp, 87 predicted proteins | sample 5400221 | NCBI WGS metagenome assembly WNFR01 (sample SAMN13153357, study PRJNA577476) | soil metagenome | isolation source: 40 cm soil under Madrone tree | place: USA:California | collected 2016-06-14
CGGTCGGTTGCCGCTGATCTGTGGCAGTATCCCACCATGTTCCCGGACGCGTTCCACACTGCCCGATTAATCCTGCGGCCAATCAGTCCAGCCGATGCCGCTCCCATCTTTGATACATACGCCCAAGATCCAGATGTCACCCGTTTCCTGACATGGCGGCCGCATCGGACTCTTGCAGAGACAGAGGCCTATGTCGCCCGATGCTTGGCAGCCCCTGCGGATCTGTCCCGCACGTATGCCCTCGTGGGACGACAGGATGAGAAGGTCCGAGGTGCCTTCGACCTGCGTCAGCCAGGACCGTATCGGCTCGGCTATGGCTTTGTGCTGGCGCGTCCGTGGTGGGGGCAGGGTCTAATGACCGAAGCGCTCACCGAAATTGCGCGCTGGGCGCTGAACCGAGACGACATCTGGCGTATAGGCGATGTTTGCGACGTGGAAAATCTTGCATCGGCACGCGTGATGGAAAAAGTGGGTATGACGCGCGATGGTCTACTGCGGCGCTGGATCATGCATCCGAATGTCAGCGACGAGCCTCGTGACTGCTTCAGCTTCGCCAAGGTCAGGTGATACCAATCGTCTGATTTTATCCGTCGGCCGAGCCGGCCAAGGCACTGAAGCTTCAGCGGCCGTTGCCGGCCGATCGGCTCAAGATCGTGGCGAGGGGCGCACGCCAGGATTCGGCGGTGTGATGATAGGTCACCGATTGCTGCCCCCTCCTGCGGTCCCGAATGTCGCTCGGCGCCTAGTCGGTTCAGCGGAATGGGATAACGAACTGAAAGCCGACCTGCGGAGGTCCGTAATAGGCGGGCGGAGGCGGTCCGTAATATGCCGGGGGCGGATAGTAGGCCTGGGGCGGTGGGTAGTAGTAGGCAGGAGGAGGCGGCGCATAGTAGCCCGGTGGAGGGGCGTAATAGTAGCCGCCGTTGCCGTAGCCCCCGTTATCGCCCTGCTCCCGCCATTGACCTCGCTGACCTTCGCCATCGTCGTCCGCTGCGGCAGATCTGGGGAATGCAGTCGCCGCCACAATGGCAGCCGAGGCGAAAGCCATTAATGCGACTCTCCAGCCGAGGCTGCCATTTGATCGAGACATGTTCGCTCCTAGTTTGAACGACTCAATTATCTAGTTAAAGTTGACGTTGTTCATGGCAAATTTGTGGCGGCAGTGAATATGACGCATAATCCCACGATCGACGACCCCGACATCTTCCGCGCCGCCAAACTGCTGATCGACCATCACGACGGCACTGGAAAGCGTGGGTGCGCTGCGGACCCCCAGAGCGAATCACGGAGAAACTTCCGCGCAATGCTTGCGAGTGTTCACTAGTGCCTGATGTAGCTGCACGTGGCGCGGCACCTAATGCTCGGATGTCGCCCTGCTCGGGAGCCTCCGGCATCTGATTTGGTCCGGTAAGTTATCGGTCCACTTTGATTCCGTTCGCTACACAAAATCGGGAGAAGCATTCAAGGAGGGAGCCACGCCGAGTGCAGCGTGGCTCGTTGTCTTCGTATTCAATGGTGCTGTTCTTTTACTTTTGTTGGGTATCGTTGGGCCGAAGGTGCCTTTCTTGGCACCCTTGGCGCACTTCGTGAATCGTTACGTCTTTGGTCCTATAGGGGGTCTGGATAGGTGGCAGATGCGGGCTATAGTTGGCGCATTAGGTGGCGGGGCGATCGCCCTCGCAAAAAGGTATCGCTATTTGCATAAGCCGGAGATCTGGAATGCGCTGTGGGCTCGTGGCTACCTGGCGATTTCGCTCTCCTCCAATCCTGCTCTGAAGTGCATCTCTCCAGGTGGTGATTGGAGGGTCTTTATTTCGGAGCGGACTCGTGTTCCGCGGTGATAGCCTCATGATCGACGACCCCGACGTCTTTCGTGCCGCGAAGCTGCTGATCGATCAGCACGGCGACGACGATGCGATACGTGCAGCGCAGCGCGCCGATCAACTTGCCGATGAGGGTGACCTAGATGGCGTCGCGGTCTGGCGTCGGATCCTCGAGGCGATCGACGAGTTGCAACGCGAGCGGCGCGATGATGAGGCGCTAAATTGAGGCCAAAATGAGGTGGGTTTTTTGGATTTTGGGCGCGTTGCTTATTGTGGTCGCGGTCGCCGGCGTGACCTTCGCCCTGAAGCCGCGACTCTATCTGTTGACATTTGGCGGCGTTGGCGTCGCTGTGCTCGCGGCTTACTGCGCTGTGTGGTTCCGCGGCACCCGGACCGGGAACGTGTGCATCAGCTTCGTCGCTATAGGGCTGTTTCTAAGTCTTCTCGATCCATATGTCCTGTTGACTGAAGCCAGGGAGCTAACCAGCTTTGAGGGGTCCTGGACCTACAAATACTATTACGTTGATGATCGGGACCTCGGCTACGTACCGCAGGCCGGAATCATCGCCGAGTCCCGCAAATATTTCGGCGACCATCTTGATTACGACGTCACCTATTCCATCGATGCGAACGGGCATCGCCTGACTGCCGCCAGCAGCGATCCTGGGGCGGACAACGTGCTGTTCATGGGAGATTCGTTCACGTTCGGCATGGGGCTGAACGACGACCAGACGCTGCCGCAGCTGTTTTCCAAATTTACGGACGGGCGCTACAACGTCATCAACTTCGGCGTTCCGAACTATGGCCTGCACCAAGTGGTACGCTCTCTCGAAACCGGCCGGGCGCACTCACTGCTGGCCAAGGGCAAGGTCTACATCGTCTATACGGCAATCGCCGACCATGCGCGGCGGGCCGCCGCGGCCCACGCCTGGGGCGCGCAGGGCCCGGATTACGAACTCGATGACGACGGTATGGCTATCTATCGCGGCAACCTGCACAGCGCTTTTGCGAGAACCATCGTCAAAATATTGTACCGGAGCCTTTTCTTCAGTCACTTCGTGCTGCCGCGTGTGTCGGAGAATGCCGTCCAGAATCCCGTTCCTCTCTATATCGGCCTGGTCAAGCGCGCACGCCAGCTCGCGGAGGAGATATATCACGCCGCATTCATCATGATCTTCTGGGATGATAATGAGCCGTTGGAGCCGAGAGTGAAGGCGGCGCTGGACGAGGCGAAGATTGCCTACATCCCGATTACCGCCATCATTCCCGACGTGTTGGCCAAGTCGTCGATCTACCGAATAACGCCTATGGATGGGCATCCGACAGAAGCGGCGAACCGCTTGATCGCAGCTTACCTGGCAAAGCGCTTCGGCGATGGCACTATCGCCCAGTGACGCCATTTCTTTGGCGTGGCCTGATTGAGCGAACTGGAGCGCGATTAGAGCCGATGGCAGCCGCTGAATGATCGACGACCCCGACATCGTCCGTGCCGCTAAGCTGCTGATCGACCAGCGCGGCAACAGGTCCCGGTTCGACCTTAACCGTGACGCCCGCCGTGGCCGACGTCGTAGTACGCTGGCAGACGCACCTGCGGCCCTGACGCTGTCTTGCAGCCCACCACACCAAGCATGATGATGAGGACCGCACTCCTGAATAATCTCATTGTAACCTCCCTGCGATCCGAAATGCCACCCCACCGCAAGGTGGCGGGGCTTTGCCGTGACCTGGCGGCAGATCCTTGAGGCGATCGACGAGTTGACTCGCGAGCGGCAAGAAGGTGAGCGGGCACGGTTTTGGGGGCTCAATCTTCGGATTCCGCCAGGGCGTCACTGGCCGCCAAGAAGACTACCCGTTGATCGGGTGGCGGATCCTGACTGTTGAACTCCTGCCGCAAATCTCGAGCGAGGTAGTTTTTTGAGAGCCTCCCTCGTGTCGGGCTCACGAAGACTGCCGCTTTAAGATCAGCCTTGAATTGAGCGATCCGCTTTTCTGCTCTCGCACGTCGCTTTTGTAGCGGCTCGTCCGAGCCGGCGATCTCCATGATTTCGCCATACACTTGATGGGGGATGATGCTGGCCATAGCGCCGCCTCGCTGCCCCCCCGAATCGCCACCGAACAACATAGCACAAAGCGGGGCCTCGGCGGACGACCCGACGCGCTGGTGCAAGGCCAGCCCACGGGCGAAAGCTGGGCGCCTAGTCGCCCCCGATTCGGTTCGTTAACCCGTGCGTTAGCCCGGGCAAATTAATCGGAAACTGCTTTATGCTAGGTAATTGAAAAGATTGGTGCCCCCGGCCGGAATCGAACCAGCAACCTACGGTTTACAAAACCGTTGCTCTGCCAATTGAGCTACAGGGGCGGTCGGCGCTAAGGCGCGGCAGTTTCTCCGTTAGGGGCCTGACGTTCAATAGATTTTTGCTCGTTGCATCAAGATTCCAGCAGCGTTGATATGTGAGGTCCGGTGGCCGACTGCCACCGGATTGCAACCGGAAACACCCCGCAAGCGTTCTCATTCACCCAGCACACCAGCGAGATGATTTTTTGAGAGCCCCCCTCGTGTCGGACTCACGAAGACTGCCGCTTTAAGGTCGACCTTGAATTGGGCGAGCCGCTTTTCTGCCTTCGCACGTCGCTTCCGCAGTGGCTCGTCCGAGCGGGCGATCTCTATGATTTCGCTAAACACCTCATAGGCGATAATGCTCGCCATAGTGCCGCTTCACTGCCACCCGATTTGTCGCCGACAGCATAGCACGGCGTGGACGCGGTAATGCTGCTGATTGACCGCGCGGCGAGTATGCGCCGACCCATCGTACGGGCACCGTCTCCATCTGTAATTTTCAGATTGCCTCACTTCGAACTCAGCGCCCTCACATAGGGTTCACAGCCGCCTTGGTCACCACTGAATTGGTACGACTTGATCCGGTTGTCTGTGCCAACTGTAATTTCGATTGTGCAAGCGGGATTGCCGGGTGTCGTGCCTTCGGCGGGCATCAAAAAGGTGAACGTACTGCGGGCGCCCCAAACGTAGATCAATCCTCCCGACTTCTTGCGGATTTCATTCGGGTATCCAAGCTTCGCCACAACAACGCGAATATTTTGCCCGATAGTGGGATCAAGGGCTGCCTTGATCGGCTGGGCTGCGCACCCGATTACTAGAAACGCCAGCCCGAGCATGGCAAGTTTTTTCATGATCGAGTGCCCCGTTGTCTGTCCGCATTAAAATAGCACACTCGGCAAGCTGGCCATGCACTTGCCACCCGAATTGCCACCGGACACCCTAGCACAAGATGAAATGGGGAGGGACGGCGACGGCTGGCACTCGGCCAAAAGCCATGATTTTCGTGTCTATGTGGGACGAGGCAAGGCAGGTCGGGACGGCCGGAATAGAATAGCAAAGCCGTTGCTCTGCCAATTGAGCTACAGGGGCATATTGCGGCGGCCATGAGATAATGCTCCCGCTGGTGGGCCGCAAGGCTATAATGATTAGCGGCCGATTTCAGCCGAGGAGGCCCCATGAACCAGTCCTTTCGCGTCGCCTGCGTGCAGAATTGCGCCGAGCGCGACATGGCCCCCAGCATCGCCGCCCTCGAGCCGCTGATCCGGGGCGCCGCCAAGGACGGGGCCCAGCTGATCGTGTTGCCGGAAATGGCCACCATGATCGAACCACAGAACGCCAAGGTGCTGGAAAAGGCCGTTGCCGAAGCCGCCGATCCGGGCTTGAAGCGGTTCCGCGAATTGGCCCGCGAGACGGGAAGCTGGATTCTCGTCGGCTCGCTGCTGGTCACGGCCGATGGTGAGAACCGGGTGGTCAACCGCTCCTACATGCTGAGTTCCGCCGGCGAGATCGCCGCGTATTACGACAAGCTCCATTTGTTCGACGCCGACCTGCCGAGCGGCGAGGTCTATCGGGAATCGGCGACGGTGAAGGCGGGCAATCGCGCGGTGCTGGCGCCTTCGCCCTGGGGGCCGATCGGCTTATCGGTTTGCTACGATCTGCGCTTCGCCTATCTCTATCGCGCGCTCGCCCAGGCGGGCGCCGGTTATCTGGCGATCCCCGCCGCCTTCACCTACACGACCGGCAAGGCCCATTGGCATGTGCTGGTGCGGGCACGCGCCATTGAGACCGGCAGCTTTGTCTTCGCGGCCAACCAAGGCGGAACCCATGCCGAAGGTCGGCGCACCTTGGGCCACAGCCTGATCGTCGATCCCTGGGGCGAGGTCCTAGCCGATGGCGGCGAGAACGTCGGTTGGATCACCGCCGATGTCGATTCGGCGAGGGTGCAAGAAGCGCGCCAGATGATTCCGGCGCTGCGTCACGACCGCAGCTTCGGCAAGCCCCAGCGCGCCGGAGCCGAGCGCGCGGCCGAATAACCTCAGACCCGGTATTGCACGCCGGGCAACACGCACAACATCTCGAACAGCAGGTTCGCCGCCAGCAGCGAGGTGTTGCCCGAGATGTCATAAGGCGGGGCGACCTCCACCAGATCGCAGCCGACGATATTGAGGCCGCGGCAACCGCGAATGATCTCGATCCCCTGGGTGGTGGTAAGGCCGCCGATCTCGGGCGTACCGGTCCCTGGCGCGCAAGAGGGATCGAGACCGTCGATATCGAAACTGAGATAGACGGGACCCTTGCCCAGCTGCTGGCGTATCTCGGCCATGAGGGGAGCCAGCGACTTGTACCAGCACTCCTCGGCCTGAACGACGCGGAAGCCCTGTTTTCGCGGCCAATCGAAATCCTCTGCGGCGTAGCCGGTGGCGCGCAGGCCGATCTGGGCCACCCGTTTGCCGTCCAGCAGGCCTTCCTCCACCGCGCAACGGAAGGGCGTGCCATGGGCGATCTTCTCGCCGAACATGCTCTCGTTGATGTCGGCATGGGCATCGATATGGACCATGCCGACCGGCCCGTGCTTCTTCTTCAGCGCGCGCAGGACGGGCAGCGCGATGGTGTGATCGCCGCCGATGGTCAGCGGCTTGCAGCCATGGCCGAGGATTTCGTCGTAGGCCGCTTCGATGATGTCGATGCTCTTCAGCAGATTGAAGGTGTTGATGGCAACATCGCCGATATCGGCGACAGACAGGCTGTCGAAGGGTGCGGCGCGCGTCGCCATGTTGTAGGGACGGATCAGGCAGCTCTCGGCCCGGATCTGGCGCGGACCAAAACGCGCGCCGGAGCGGTTGGAGGTGCCGATATCGAAGGGCACGCCGACAAAACAGGCGTCCAGCCCCTTCGCGCTGGGCAAGGAGGGTAGCCGCATCATGGTGGCAGGCCCGCCGAAGCGCGGCATCTGATTGCCGCCCATGGGCTGGTGATAGACCTTGGTCATGAAAGCTCTCCTGCGCTGTTTGGCTCTAACATAGCTGGCGCAAGCGGCGAGGTCGCTACCCTGAATTCGCGCCCACCAATTGACGGCGCGCGTAATGCAGGTGGTTGGTGACGATGGCCACCGCCGCCTCCATGTCGCGTGTGCGCATCGCCTCGTAGAGCGCCGTGTGCTGGGCGTTGTATTCGGCGATCCGGGCGGGGGTCAGCACTTTGTCCTTCATGGCATTCCACTGGCTGTGGGTGCGCACCGTGTTGATCTGGCGATAGATCCAGACCATCAGCGGGTTGCGGGTCGCTTCGGCGATCAGCTGATGAAATTCCTCGTCCCACAAGGTGAAGCCTTCGGCATCGCCGCTGGCATGCTCCATCCGGGCAATGGCATTGGCCAGGCGCTCGATGTCGCGGGCCGTGGCATTGAGCACGGCGAGGCGGACCATATTGGGCTCGATCCCCAGGCGCACTTCGATAAGTTCCAGCGGGCTGGTGAGTTCGGCGATGTCCTGGGTATCGCCCTGGGCCCGGAAGTTGACGAAGGTCCCGCTGCCCACGCGCCGGGTCACCAGCCGCTCGACCTCGAGCTGGTCGAGCGCCGTGCGAATCGTGGTCCGCGAGGCCCCGAAGGCCGAGGCGAGCTGGCGCTCCGCCGGCAGTTTTTCGCCGTGGGAATAACCGCCTTCCATGATGGCTTGGCGGAGCTGCGCGGTGATCCAAGCGGACCCGCGTACCGGATCGGCGATGACCGCGGTGGGTCTTTCAGCGAGATTTGCACCAATTTTAGCCATTTCCGCGCCTTTGCAAAAATTGGTTTGAAATCGGCTTAAGCTATGTTCCATTATCGCTTCGCCTCGTCAAGCCCGGATGGGCATTCAACGCCTCGAGAGCGCGAGCGGGACCGTCACCATGGCACTTCCTCCCCACGTAAAATACCTCATCATCGGCGCCGGCATTCACGGCCTCAGCACCGCCTGGCGCCTGGCCGAGAATTTGCGCAAATCCGGCCGCGGCAGCGGCAAGGATATTCTGGTGGTCGACAAGACGGGGATAGCAGCCGGTGCTTCGGGCATCGCCTGTGGCGTCATCCGAAACAATTACTATCAGCCAGCCATGCGCCGCCTGATGGCTCATAGCGTCTCGGTCTGGGAAACCGATCCCGCGGCCTTCAGCTATCACCCCGTCGGCTATATGCAGATCAGCCCTGAGGTGATGCATGAGCAAGTGGGCAGCATCGCCAAGCAGCAGAAAGAGATCGGCTACGATTCGGTTTTCATCGAGGGCGAAAAGGACTCGATGAACTACATGAAGGGTCTGTTCGACGATTGGCAGGCCAGGGGCATCACCTCCGTCCTGCATGAGAAGAAGGGCGGCTATGCCAACAACACGGCCTCGATCTATGGTCTAGCCAAGAAGGCGGAGAACGAGGGCGTGCGTCTGCTGAGCGGCGTGAAGGTCGTCGGTTTCAAGAAAGATGCCGCGGGCGCGGTCACGGCCGTGATCACGGACAAGGGCGATATTGCTTGCGACTACGTCGTCGTAGGCGCGGGACCCTGGGTGAAACAGGTTTGGGACATGCTGGGCCTGCCGGCGGCGATCAAGGTCAAGGGCCGGGACGGCAAGGTTCACGACAACGTGCCGATGTGGACCTTCTGGTCGCTGCAGGAGGGCACGCTGGGGGTCGATCCGAAGCTGCAGCGCACCAACGACGGTAAGATGCCGCCGGTCATCCATGTGGATACGGACGCGACGCTCTATTCGGACGTCGACAAATCGGTGATCACCGACAAGCTGTGGGGCATCTACTACAAGCCCGATTTCAATTTCGGCGGCGTCCAGGGCGGCGCCATGCCCTTCAAGGTGAAAGCCGATCCTGCCCAAGTGAAGATCGATCCTTATGGCCCGGAATCGCCCGACTTCGTCGTTGGCGACGACTTCGCCCATATGTGGTGTTCGGCGCTGGCCTTCTGCCAGAAGCGTTTCGAAGGCAAGCTGCCGGTCTACAAGAAGGAACCCTCGGGCGGCATCGGCAGCTTCACCGCCGACAGCTTCCCGATGTTCGATCGCTTTTGCGACAACGTCTATGTCATCGCCGATTCAAACCACGGCTACAAGATGATCGGCGTCGGACATCTGGTGGCCGACGATATCTGCGGACAGGCCAGCGACCTGCTGGAGCCCTTCCGCTTCTCGCGTTTTGCCGAAGGAAAATTGCACCCGACCTCCAACAGCCCGTTCCCGTGGAGCTGAGGCCGGCTGCGCCTGAAACCACGACGATAACCAACAACAAACGTATAGGGGGATGCCCATGACCGACTTGGAAGTTCACGTCAATGCCAAGGGCCGCAAGGAGCTGGTGAAGCAGGTCCGTGAGAAGATCAAAGAACTGGGTATCCAGTACATCTATTACCAGTTCGTCTCGGTCACCGGGCGCATCGTCGGCAAGGGCGTGCCCTCCGATCATTGGGAAAGCATCGCCGAGCGCGGATTTCAGTTGGTCTATGGCTCGACCGCCAATCTCTTCGTCGACCGGCATAGAAACTACATCGGCTATGGGCCCGAGGCTTCCGAGCTCGTCGGTATTCCCGATCCCGAGACCTTCGTGCAACTGCCTTGGGACAAGCGCGTCGCCCGCGTCTTCTGTACCTGCTTTCGCAATCGCGAGGAGAGGGTCAACCCCGGCGGTCATCTGACCTCCGATAGCCGCGGCAACCTGCGCATCATCCACGAGGAATTCAAGAAAGCCCACAAAGGCCTGCATCTGCGCCACGGCTGCGAGCCGGAGATGATGTGGCTTAAGAAGGGGGCCGACGGGTTGCCCGACGGCGGATTCACAAAGCCGAACTGCTATCACATCGACCAGTTCGAATCCCTGCGCCCCGTATTCATGCGCGCCATAGAATACAGCCGCGCCATGGGCCTGGACATGATCCAGGGCGACCATGAGGACGCGCCGGGCCAACTCGAACTGAATTGGATGTTCGACGATTGCCTGCGCACGGCAGATCGCCTGACCACATATCGACAAGTCTGCGCCCAGGTGGCGCGCGAGTTCAATATAATCGCCTGTTTCATGTCGAAGCCGTTCATGGGTGTCTCGGCTTCGGGCTGCCATCACAATCTGTCGCTCTGGCGGGGCGGCGAGGAGAAGGTGAACAAGCTGGGCCAGGACAAGCTGCCCGGCATGGTCGACAACTTCACCTATCTGAAGGGCGGCGAGAACACTTTCATGCCGGAGAAGGGCCAGGCCAAACCGGGCACGATCGGCCTCTATTGCATCGGTGGCCTCATCAAACATGTGGGGGCGCTGACGGCCATCGGCTCTTCGACCGTCAATTCCTACCGCCGGCTGTGGGATACGGGCTTCTGGGCGCCGGTCTATGCCGACTGGGGTTATCAGAACCGCACTTGTGCGCTCCGCATCTCGGCGCCGGGCCGCTTCGAATACCGCTCGGTCGATTCGACGGTGAATCCCTATCTGATGGCGGCCGGCATCCTGAAATCCTTCGAGGACGGCATTAGCCACAAGATCGATCCGGGCGAGCCGGAGGAACGCAACATCTATGCCGCCATGGCCGCCGGCAAGAAGGTCAAGAAGCTGCCCATGTCGCTGGGCGATGCGTTGATCGAGCTGGAAAAGGACGAGATCGTCAAATCGGCCATGCCTGACGAGATGTATCGCGTCTTCACCCACTACAAGCGCGACGAGTGGGAGAAATTCATGGCCACCGTCACCGAATGGGACCTGAAGCAGTACTGGGATTATCTGCCCTGATCTTTCAGAAGGAGTTCGCACCATGTGCGGCATTGCGGGACTGATCCATCGCGGCAAGACCGGCGACATCGGCCGGGAAATGACGGCGATGTTGCAATCCTTGAAGCATCGCGGCCCCGATTCCACAGGCTATGCCCTCTATGGCAAGCCCCACGGCAAGGAGCTCGTACTGCGCTTCAAGGTGGCCGAGCAGGACGAGATGGCCAAGGGCTTCGACATCCATCACCAGGTGAAGGAGCGTCGGGCTGCGGTCGATCGCCGTCTCGCCGAACTCGGCGCCAAGGTGATCGAGCAGGATGAAGCGACCGGGTATGCCTTCCGCTATCGCCTTGAATTCGGCGGCGACCGGCGCAAGCTCGCCGACTACATCGAGGACATCGACGGCGCGGAAATTCTTTCCCTCGGTCTCGGCCTGGAATTGGTCAAGGATTTGGGCGACGCCGCCCGGGTGGCGAGTCAGTACAAACTGCCCGGATTCATCGGAACCCATGCCATCGGCCATACCCGCATGGCAACGGAATCCGACGTCGACATCCGTTCGGCCCATCCTTATTGGGCCTATCCCTTCGCCGACGTCTCGGTCGTTCACAACGGACAGCTAACCAATTACTGGAATGGCCGGCGCGCGCTGGAGCGGCGTGGCCATCGCTTCATGTCGAATTGCGATTCCGAACTGATCGCCGTCTACCTGGCCGACAAGATGGAGCAGGGGGCGACCCTCAAGGACGCGATGACGGATTCGATCGAACAGCTGGACGGCGTCTTCACCTATCTGGTGGCAACGGCCGACAGCCTGGGCATGGCCAAGGATGTAATGGCCGCCAAGCCGATGGTCCTGTACGAGAGCGACGAGTTCATCGCCCTGGCGTCCGAAGAAGTCGCGATCCGCAGCGTGTTTCCTCATGAGATCGACACCTTCGATCCCTATGAGGGCGAAGTCCGCGTCTGGCAGAGCTGACCGTCCGTGCATTAGAAATGAGGCGTTGAGGGAAAAGAGCCGAGAAAGAATATGGCACTCCGACAGAAATCCACCGACATGGGAATGCATACCGAGCAGCTCGCCGGCCGCACCCAGCAGCGCTTCTTTCTGCCCGAGGAAGAGGAGCGTTTCACCCATCCCGACGCCTTCGAGGTGGATTACAACAAGCGCGCCGAATTCGACGCGGCGTCGATGGACCCGCGACAGGTCAATCTCAAGCTGCGCGAATTGATGAGCCAGGGTTACGGAACCATCGTGATGAAAAATCCGGGCGCCAAGCACTCGCTGGCGGTGGGCATTCTGAACCGGCTCAATCTCCATATCGAGGGCAGCCTGGGCTATTTCGGCTGCGGCCTCATCGACGGGCCGAACATCCGTATCAAGGGCCGGGTTGGCTGGTCCTGCGCCGAGAACATGATGTCGGGTACGATCGTCATCGAGAAGAACGCCGGATCGACGTTCGGCGCCGCCTTGCGCGGCGGCGATCTGGTCTGCATGGGCGATGTCGGCGCGCGTGTCGGCATCGACATGAAGGGCGGCACGATCCTGATCGGTGGCCGGGCCGGCGCCTTCTGCGGCTTCATGATGCAGCGCGGCCGCATGGTCATCCTGGGCGATGCCGGCAAGAACCTGGGCGATTCGATGTACGACGGCACGATCTATGTTGGCGGCAAGATCGAGGGGCTGGGCGTCGATGCCGTGCCGGCCGAAATGACCGACCTCGATGTCTCCTGGCTCACCCGCAAGCTGAAAATGTACGGGCTGACGGCGCCCAACGGGGTCAAGAACATCAAGAAAATCGTCGCCGGGCGCCAGCTCTGGAACTACGACAATCTCGAGCCCACCGAAAAGAAACTGATCCTCTGAGCGCGCTGCAGGAACGGGAAAGATAAGGGTAAAGATCATGGCAAAAGAAAAGAAGGCCCCTGCGGTCACCCCTTCGACCAAGAAGAAACTGAAGCGCAACACCAGCCTGCTGGGCGGCAGCTTCATGTTTCCGCCGACGGTCATTGATGACATCCACATCAAGTCCGAGCTTGGTCGCTATCGGATGCGGGGCTTCTCGCTGTTCAAGAAGATCCCCACCTGGGACGATCTGACGTTCCTGCCGGGCACGCTGACCCGCTTCGTCATCGAGGGCTATCGCGAGAAATGCGAGACCAAGACGATCATCGGCCCGCGCGCCAAGCGTCCGCTGGTACTCGACATTCCGATCTACATCACCGGTATGAGCTTCGGGGCCTTGAGCTTCGAGGCGAAGATCGCGCTGGCCCGTGGCGCCACCATGGCGGGCACGGCCACATGCTCGGGCGAAGGCGGCATGATCCCTGACGAGCGCCGCTATTCGTCCAAGTGGTTCTACCAGTGCATCCAGTCGCGCTACGGATTCAACCCGAACCATTTGCGCCTGGCGGATGCCTGCGAGTTCTTCATCGGGCAGGGTTGCAAGGTCGGTCTCGGCGGCCATCTCATGGGGCAGAAGGTGACCGATCAGGTGGCCGAGATGCGCTCGCTGCCCGCCGGCATCGATCAGCGCTCGCCCGCCCGTCATCCGGATTGGCTGGGGCCCGACGATCTGGCCCTCAAGATCCAGGAAATCCGCGAGGCCACGAACGGCGAGATTCCGATCCAGCTGAAGCTCGGCGCGGCTCGCGTCTATGACGACGTCCGCATGGCGGCGAAGACCGGACCGGACAGCATCTATATCGACGGCATGGAAGGCGGTACCGGTGCCGGCCCCCATATCGCCACGGAAGAAACCGGCGTGCCCGGGATCGCCGCCATCCGCCAAGCCCGCAAGGCGCTGGATGATGTGGGCCAGACCGGCCTGATCTCCCTGGTCTATGCCGGCGGCATTCGCAATGGGGCCGACGTGGCCAAGGCGTTGGCGCTGGGTGCCGACGCGGTCGCCATCGGCCATTCGGCCCTGATGGCGCTGAACTGCAACAAGGACATTCCGGAAGCCGACTTCGAAAAGGAGATCGGCGTCGAGGCGGGCCATTGCTATCACTGCCATACCGGCCGCTGCCCGGTAGGCGTGGCAACCCAGGACCCGACTTTGCGCAAGCGCCTCGATCCCGATGCGGCCTCGGAGCGCGTGTACAACTTCCTGCATTGCCTGGCCATCGAATGCCAGATGATGGCGCGCGCCTGCGGCAAGACCAATGTGCACAGCCTGGAGCCGGAAGATCTGGCGGCGTTGACCATGGAGGCTTCTGCGCTCGCCATGGTGCCGCTGGCCGGCTCGCAGCACACGGTCGGCCGGCCCGATATGAACCGCTACTAGAGAAGGGCCCGGACCATGGCCAAAGTCACGAAATTAAATAAGCAGGCGAAGAAGAAGGCCGCTACGCCGGCGAAATCGGCGAAGCGGATCAAGGCGGCCAAGGTGGTCAAGTTGCCGGTCAAGAATGCCAAAGCCGGCGCCGGCAAGGATATCGACCATTTCATCAAGACCTCCGGTCTCGATACGGCGCGTGAAAAGGAGATCGGCCAGCACATCGGTTATCGCTATGACGTCAATCTGGTGCCCGACTATACGCGGCTGACCCCCTTCCTGAAGAAGTACATGGAGATCATGGGCTGGGACGATCTCAACTGGCTGGAGGACGTCCACCTGGGATATGAGGAAGGCCGTGCCGCGATCTTCGATCGCAACGTCAATGGCTGGGTCACCATTCCCAAGGGCGTCAAACTGCCGGACAATCAGCAGGACCGCGACATGATCGCACGCGAATTGCTGATCAAATTCCAGATGTCGCCACGTCATCCGCTGATCGACTTGAACAAGGCCTATCGAAAGTTCTGATCGTTCGGGCTCACCACTTCTCCCTCCGCGCCGGTGGGGTGGAGGGGAAGAAGGGGCGAGCCCGCAAGCGGCTAGCGCACTTCAGTCATCGACCTCCGGCCCCGTCTCATAGCCGATGGCGTGAAGCCAATCCGGCGTGAATGACAGAATCTGAATCCCGCCGGGCAGGTTGGGATTGAACATCCGATTGTGCCAATACGTCGCCTGGAAGAAGGGATGGCCCTCGTCGAGGGCCGCAACAGTGCAGGGGACGCGATAGCCCTGGGCGTATTCCTCGAACTCGAGAATACAGCGCCCATGGGTCAGGAGCCGCGCGGCAATGGCGGATTGCGGACCGAAGAGGGCCGTCATGATATCGGAGAACTCGGCCGGGCGTTGGAAGTGGCTCGCCTGGAGAATTTCCAGGATTTTGCCATAGCGCTCGTTGGGATCCTGGGTCTTCAGGTACTGGTGGCGAAACAGCGTCGTGCTCGCCTCGGGGTCGGCCTCCACCAGCAGCACGGTGATTCCCGGCGAGAGTTCGTCGCCGCCTGTCGTCGTTGTCCGCGGCCGCATAGCGGCCGACGGCCGGCCGCCGCCCTCGCGCACCGCCAATTGGCGAATGCGACACTGCCAGCCCAGGAACTGCTGGCGCAGCGCCTGGGCCGCCGGTTCGGTCAAAACGATGTTGTCGGATTTTCGCGCCATTGGTCCGTGCCCTCCGAGTACCACCAATTCATGGCGGCACGCCCGGGCAATGACAAGGGCGAGAGCGTTGCTGCCGTATTACTTTGATGCCAATTTCAGACCAATGGTTCGTGATTTGGCCATGTCTTATCGGAAATTTCCTTGCCTGCCAGGAAACCAATTTGTAGCTTGCGGCGCGGGATTGGTGGGGGCTTTCCAAGGACGATCGAATGCCATTCGGGCTTCTGAAATATGGGCTGAGCGCGAAGTACCCGGCGCGCCGGCATTTTCCGAAGGCAAAGGACCTGAAACCCGCCTATGACGTCGTCATCGTCGGCGCCGGCGGGCATGGGCTGGCGGCGGCATATTATCTAGCCAAGGATTGGGGCATCACCAATATCGCCGTCCTCGACAAAGGCTATCTCGCCGGGGGCAATACCGCGCGCAACACGGCCATTATCCGCTCCAATTATCTGACCCCCGACGGTGTACGTTTTTACGACGAATCCGTTCGCCTCTATCAGGGTTTGAGCGAGGAATTCGATTACAACATCATGTATTCGGTGCGCGGGCATTTCACGCTCGCCCATACTGACGCGGCGATGCGGACCAGCCGTTGGCGCGCCGAGGTCAATAAACATATGGGCGTGGATTCGGAACTGATCTATCCGGACGAAATTCAGCGCCTCTGCCCTTCGCTCAACCTGTCGGACGACGTGCGCTATCCCATCCTGGGGGCGCTCTACCACCCGCCGGGCGCCATCGCGCGCCACGACGCGGTCGCCTGGGGCTATGCCCGATATGCCGGCGATCATGGCGTCGAGATCCACACCAACACCGAGGTCACCGGCTTCATCATCGAGAACGGCCGCGTAAAAGGCGTGGAGACCGACCGCGGGCGCATTCATTGCAACAAGGTGCTGCAGGCGGTGGCCGGCTCCAGCAGCCGGGTCTCCGACCTTGCCGGATTCCGCCTGCCCATCCGCACCATTCCGCTGCAGGCCTGCGTCTCCGTGCCGCTGAAACCCTTCCTTGACCAGATCGTGGTCTCCGGCAGCCTGCACGTCTATGTCTCTCAGTCCTCGCGCGGCGAGTTGGTGATGGGTGGATCGACGGATCCCTATGGCCTCTATTCCACGCGCTCGACCCTCGATTTCAAAGAAGGCCTGCTCGGCCATATGCTGGAACTGTTCCCCTTTCTGGGCGACGTGAAACTGGTGCGCCAATGGGCGGGCATGGCCGACATGACCCCGGACTTCAGCCCGGTCATGGGCACGACGCCGGTCGAAAACTATTACATCGACTCCGGCTGGGGCACCTGGGGCTTCAAGGCGACGCCGGTCTGCGGCAAGCGGATGGCCGAGACCGTGGCGACGGGCAAGGCGCCCGATATCCTGCAACCCTTCCGGCTCGAGCGGTTCTACGATTTCCAGCAGGTCGGCGAAAAGGGCGCCGCCTCCGTTGGTCACTAGGGCGAAGCCATGAAAATAATGAGCTGCCCGCTCAACGGGCCCCGCAACATCTCCGAATTCGTGTGGGGCGGCGAGGTCAAGATCATGCCCGACCCGACCGCCTGCAGCGATCGTGATTGGGCCGATTATGTCTTCATCGAGAACAACAAGGCGGGGTTCGTGCGCGAATGGTGGTGCCATGTGCCCACCTCGTTCTGGTTCATTGCCGAACGCAACACGGTGACCGACGAGATCATTCGCACGTATCCCGCGGGCGATTTGTTCGACCAGCGCGTGGAGATGGCGGCCAAGCCCAAGGACGCGCCCAATTGACCGGCGGCATCAACCGCCTGCCGGCATCCTTCGGTCGCGCCATCGACCGCGAGCGACCCACGGGCTTCACGTTCGAGGGACGCGAATTCACCGGCTTCGCCGGGGATACCGTGGCCTCGGCGCTGGCCGCCGACGATCAGTGGATTCTCTCGCGCTCGTTCAAATACCGCCGCCCGCGGGGCATCCTCACCATGGCCGGGCAGGACGCCAATACCCTGGTGCAGATCGGCAGCGAGCCGAACGTGCTGGCCGACCGGCGCGGCATCGAGCCGGCGTTGGCCGTGACCGCGCAGAACTATGACGGCAGCCTGGAGGCCGATCGCGGCTCCCTGGTGGAGCTGTTCGGCCGATTCATGCCGGTCGGATTCTATTACAAGGCCTTCTACAAGCACGGCAGCTGGAAACATTGGGAGCCGGTGATCCGCAACCGCGCCGGCTTGGGCAAGGTCGACACATACGCCCATCACGGCTACTTCGATAAGCAGTATCTGTTCGCCGATGTAGCGGTGATCGGCGCCGGGCCCGCCGGCATATCGGCGGCCCTCCAAGCGGCGGCGGGCGGCGGCGAAGTTATCCTGATCGAGGAATGGCCTCTTCTGGGCGGCGCGCTTAACTATGCCCGAATCGATCGCGATGGCGACAAGGCGGCAGCGCTGGCCGATCAACTGGCCGGCCAGGTCGGCGCCACCGGCAACATCGGCGTGCTGCGCCACGCCGTCTGCACCGGCTGGTTCTCCGACAATTGGCTCTCCGTCGTTCAGGGCAACCGCTTCTACAAGGTGCGGGCCAAATCCGTGGTCATGGCGACGGGTTCGCTGGAACAGCCGGCGGTCTTCCGCAACAACGACCTGCCCGGCGTCATGAACGGCAGCGCCGCCCAACGCCTGATCCGGCTCTACGGCGTCCGTCCGGGCCGCAAGGCGGTGGTGGTCGCGGCCAATGAGGATGCCTATGGCGTCGCCCTCGATCTGGGTGATGCAGGCTGCACGGTTCAGGCCGTGGTCGATCTGCGCCAGCAGGCGGGGAACAGCCCCCTGACACGCGCCGTCCGCGGACGCGGCGTGCCGATCCTGGAAGGCTATGCCCTGATCGAGGCAATCGCGGCCACCGGCAAGCACGGCATCATCGCGGCATGTGCCGCGCGCATCACCGGCGAAGGGGCGACCGATGGCAAGGCCGTAACCTTCGATTGCGATCTGCTTTGCATGTCCACGGGCTATAGCCCGGCGGGCCAACTGCTCCATCATGCCGGCACGCGTTTTGCCTATGACCATGCCGCCAATATGTTCGCGCCGGCAGCGCTGCCGCCTCATGTCTTTGCCGCCGGCTCGGTGAACGGCACATATCGCCTTGAAGCGGTGATGGCCGAAGGTCGACGCGCCGGCTGGGCGGCATCGCAGGACGCTGGCTTCACCGGCGGCAGCGAACCCCCTGCCATTGCCAGCGATCGCGGCAGCACGGGCCAGACCCATGCCTGGCCAATCTTCCCCCATAAACGCGGGCGCGACTTCGTCGACTTCGACGAGGATATCCAGGTCAAGGATCTGGTGAACGGTATCGCTGATGGCTACGACGACATCGAGCTGCTGAAGCGCTATTCCACCGTCGGTATGGGCCCCTCGCAAGGCCGCCATTCAGCCGTTGCCGCCGTGCGTGTGCTCGCGCGCGAGACGAAGACCGACCTCGCCACGATGTCGGTCACGACCCAGCGCCCGCCATATATGCCGGAGAAGTTCGGCCATCTCGCTGGCCGGGCGTTCGAACCGGAACGTCACACCGCCATGCATCACCGGCATTTGGAGCTGGGGGCCAGGATGATGCCCGCTGGCCTTTGGTATCGCCCGGCTTTTTATGGTGCGGCGGCAGAGCGCGAGGCGACCATCCACGAGGAAGTGCTGGCCGTACGCAACAACGTTGGCCTTATTGACGTCTCGACCCTGGGCGGCCTTGATATACGGGGCCCGGACGCGGCGGAACTCCTGAACCGCCTCTATACCTTCGCCTATGCCAAGCAGCCGGTCGGGCGCTCGCGGTATGTGCTGATGTGCGACCAGTCCGGGGCCATCATCGACGATGGCGTCGCCTGCCGCTTTCATGACGAGCATTTTTACGTGACGGCGACCACCAGCGGCGTCGATGCGGTCTATCGCCTGATGTTGCAGTGGAATGCTCAATGGCGCCTGGATGTGGACGTGGCCAACGTCACTGCCGCCTATGCCGGGGTCAACATCGCCGGCCCGCGCTCGCGCGAGGTGCTATCCAAGGTCTGTCATGACGTCGATCTCTCGGCTGGGGCCTTCCCTTATATGGGAGTGCGCATGGGCAGCGTGGCGGGAATTCCCGCTCGGCTGCTGCGCGTGGGTTTCGTCGGTGAGTTGGGCTACGAAATTCACGCCCCGGCAAGCCAGGGCGAGGCGCTATGGGATGCTTTGATGGCGGCCGGCGGCACGGCCGAAATCCGACCCTTCGGCGTCGAAGCGCAACGCGTACTGCGCCTGGAAAAGGGCCATATCATCATCGGCCAGGATACGGACGGCCTGACCCATCCCTATGAGGCCGACATGGCCTGGGCCATCGCCAAGAGCAAACCCTATTTCATGGGCGGCCGCTCGATCGCCATTCAGATGGCCAAGCCGCTCACCCGCAGGCTGGTGGGATTCACCGTCGACGATCATTCCGCGCCGGTGCCGGAGGAATGCCATCTGACCATCCGCGGCAGTGAGATTACCGGCCGGGTGACCTCTGCCGTGCGCTCGCCGGCCTTGGGCCGCACGATCGGGCTTGCCTATGTCGCGCCCGATCAATCGGCCCATGGCAAGACTTTCGACATCCGGGTCGATGGCGGCAACCTGATCCAGGCCCGGGTCGTGCCGATTCCGTTCTATGATCCCGAAAACAAGCGGCAGGAAATGTAGCCCATGGCCGCCACGCCCGGCACCGTCGAGCCCCACGCCCAGCCGCGCCGCAGTTTCGTCTATCGCAAGCTGCTGGACATGGGCGCGCATTTCGCCCCGATCAACGGCGGGTCGGTCGCCATGAGTTTCGGCGATGACGTCGAGGATGAAGCAAGGCTCGCCCGCCGCTTGGGGATCGCCGATTTGTCGCCGCTGCCGCGCACCGGCTTCAAGGGCACGGGCAGCGTCGATTGGCTGCAAAGCCAGGATGTGACCATCGGCCCGGAGAGCAATCGCGGCTATCGCCAGGCCGGCGGTGAAACAGCCCTGCGGCTGGCGCCAAGCGAAATTCTATTGATCGATTCCCTGGCCGGCAGCGGCAATTTCATCAGCAAACTCAATGCGGCTTGGAGTTGGGGGACCTCCAGCCCACGCAAGCCCATCGGCTATCCGATGCCGCGCGCCGACAGCCATGCTTGGTTTGCCATCAGCGGCCAGCACTCGGCGGAGATGTTCGCCAAGATCTGTGGCATCGACCTTCGCCCCGGCAAGTTCGCGGAGGGCAGCATCGCGCAAACCTCCATCGCCAAGATAAGCGGCATCATCCTGCGCCAGGATTTCGGCCAGATACTGGGCTTTCATCTGCTGGCGGACAGCGCCTCGGCGGATTACCTGTGGAATTGCCTGCAGGACGCCATGATCGAGTTCGACGGTGGACCGATCGGACTTGCCGTCTTGCGCGGGCTGGGTTAGGGACCAACCATCATGGCGCGCGCGCCCAAGGACTTCGAAATGCAGGATCCGCACGGTCTTGCGGGCAAGCGCGACGGCAATCTGGAATCCGCCATCGGCCGCGAGGTCAGAACCTTCCGTCGCCAACTCGACATGACCGTGGCCGAACTGGCGCGCCAGGCCGGGCTTTCCGCCGGCATGCTCTCCAAGATCGAGAACGGCATGACCTCGCCCTCTCTCGATACCTTGCAGTCGCTGTCCAGCGCGCTCCATGTGCCGGTGACGGCCTTCTTCCGCAAATACGAGGAGGAGCGCGACGCCACTTATGTGAAGGCGGGGCAGGGGCTGAAGATCGAACGCCGCGGGACGCGCGCCGGCCACCAGTATCAACTGCTGGGCCACTCGCTGCGCCGGCCACTGGCGGTCGAACCCTATCTGATCACGCTCACGGAGGATTCTGACGTCTTCCCGTTGTTCCAGCATGAGGGGATCGAATTCATCTACATGCTGGAAGGGGAGGTGGGGTATCGCCACGGCAGCCGCACATATCCGCTGACGCCCGGGGATTCCCTGTTCTTCGATGCCGATGTGCCTCACGGCCCGGAGGAACTGCGCAAGCTGCCCATCCGCTTTATTTCGGTCATCACGTATCTGCGCGAGTCGTCGGGATAAAAGGCCGCCGCTCCAACCAGCGCACGGGGGGCGTGAGGGGGTCGGAGCGGCGACAGGCCGGTCAGGTTCCTGCCCGGCACAAGGTTTCGCACTCGAACCAAGCGAAGTTGGGGGCGCCTGGGTCGAATGTGCCGGCCCGCTGGGGTCTTACAATCGTTCTCGGTCAGGGGGTTGGGTCGTATTCTGACCGGGGTAGCGCGGTTGAAGCAGGCCGGTAACAGGGTCGTAAGCTCCCTTTCTTTATGGACCGGCACGCCTGTCCGGAGTTTTGCGGCAGGATTAAGAATTGGTCATTCGTCGAGGGTTGGTTATTTCCTAGGGGGAAAGTTTTTTTCTTTCGATTGATGCCCCGGTCGCGCTCGGCTAGATTGGCAACGGCGATCAAATCAGCTTCGAAGGAGCTACCTCATGTGTGGAATTGTTGGGCTGTTTCTCAAGAATCCGGCACTCCGCCCGCAGCTTGGCCGTCATCTTTCCACCATGCTGATCGGCATGACCGAGCGGGGACCGGACAGTGCCGGGATCGCCGTCTATCACAAACCGGTCGCTGCTTCGCAATGCAAGCTCACCTTGTTCCATGCCGATCCCCATTATCACTGGCGGGCCGTGGGCGGCCAGATGGGCGAGGATCTGTCAGCCGAGGTCGATATCGAGGTCAAGGCCAACCACGTGGTGTTCACCGTAACCAGCGACGAGGCGACCGTTCGCCATTGGATCAAGGAGCATCACCCCGAGGTTCGCATCATGGGCTATGGCCAGCTCATGGAGGTCTACAAGGACATGGGCCTGCCGGCCGAGGTGGTGGACAAATATTCGGTGCGCGCCATGGAGGGCTCCCATGCCATCGGCCATACGCGAATGGCCACCGAAAGCGCCGTCACCACCGAGCATTCTCACCCGTTCACCGCCGCATCCGACATGTGCCTGGTGCACAACGGGTCGCTCAGCAATCACAACAATCTGCGCAAATGGCTGCGCAAGCGGGGCCATGAGTTCGAGACCGACAACGACAGCGAGGTCGCGGCCCGCTATTTCGCCCAGCGCCTGGACGAGGGAGCGACATTGCCGGAAGCCTTGGAGGCCGGCCTTCGCGATCTCGACGGCTTCTATACCTTCACCATGGGTACGCGCGACGGATTCGCGGTCTTGCGCGACGGCATCGCCTGCAAACCCGCCGTGCTGGCGGAGACGGACGACTATGTCGCCATGGCCTCTGAGTTCCGCAGCCTGGCCAACCTGCCCGGGGTTGACAAGGCAACGATCTGGGAGCCGAAACCCGCCGTCGTCTACACCTGGAGTCTGCAATAGCCCCATGATCACCGTCGACCTCGCGGCCGAAACGGTCCGCGATCTCAATCAACGCCTGCATGATCTGCCGGCCGACACCAACGAGCGTGCCTGGCGCGTGGTCAACCCGAAGGGCGCCCATGCCCTCGTTGCCGGACTCGATCGCCCTGTGGACGTGCTGATCGAGGGACATGTGGGTTATTACTGCGCCGGCATGAACAAACACGCGAGCGTGGTGATCGGTGGCCATTGCGGCGTGGGCGTCGCCGAAAACATCATGTCGGGCGAAGTGCGGGTCAAAGGCAACGCCAGCCAGTCCGCGGGCGCCTCCGGTCAGGGCGGTTTGCTGGTGATCGAAGGCGATGCCTCGGCGCGCTGCGGCATATCGATGAAGGGCGTCGACATCGTCGTCGGCGGTTCGGTCGGCCATATGAGCGCTTTCATGGCGCAAACCGGCAATCTGGTGGTCTGCGGCGATGCGGGGCAGAGCCTGGGCGATTCGATCTACGAGGCCAAGCTCTACGTCCAGGGCAAGGTCGAGAGCCTCGGCGCTGACTGCATCGAGAAGGCCATGACGCCCCATCACGTCGAGAAGCTGGGGCGGCTTCTTGCCCGCGCCGGGGTAAAGGGCGATCCGAATAAATTCAAGCGCTATGGCTCGGCACGCAAGCTGTATCACTTCCGCGTCGATCACGCCGACGCCTATTGAGCGCGCCAGGAGTTCAAGACAGATGACCGTCGATCCCCGGAGCCTTCGGCCCTCCGCCACGTTCCCGCCCCATATTCTGGCCGAAATCCATCGCGCCGCCGACCAAGGGCTTTACGAGATTCGCGGTTTCGGCGCCAAGCGCAAGCTGCCGACGTTCGACGACCTAGTGTTTCTCGGTGCCTCGGTGTCGCGTTACCCGCTGGAGGGCTATCGCGAGAAATGCGCCACCGATGTTTGGTTGGGCACGCGGTTTGCCAAAAAGCCGATCCACTTGAAGATCCCCATCACCATCGCGGGCATGAGTTTCGGGGCCTTGGGTGCCAACGCCAAGGAAGCCATCGGCCGGGCCTGCACGGAGATGGGCACGTCCAGTACGACGGGCGACGGCGGGATGACGGAAGAGGAGCGGCGCTCTTCCAAGACCCTGGTCTATCAGGTGCTGCCCTCGCGCTATGGCCTCAATCCCGACGATCTGCGCCGGTGCGATGCCATCGAAGTCGTCATCGGCCAAGGCGCCAAGCCGGGCGGCGGCGGCATGCTGCTGGGCATGAAGATCACCGAGCGCGTCGCCAAGATGCGGGCCCTTCCCGTGGGCATCGATCAGCGCAGCGCCTGCCGCCATCCCGATTGGACGGGGCCCGACGATCTGACGATCAAGATTCAGGAACTGCGCGAAATCACCAATTGGGAAAAACCGATCTATGTGAAGGTCGGCGCCACGCGCACGCGCTATGACGTGGCGCTTGCCGTCAAGGCCGGGGCCGATGTGGTGGTGGTCGACGGCATGCAGGGCGGCACGGCTGCGACGCAGGATGTGTTCATCGAGCATGTCGGCATCCCCACATTGCCGGCCGTGCGCCTGGCAGTGGAGGCGCTGCAGGAACTGGACATGCATCGCAAGGTGCAGCTCATCGTTTCCGGCGGCATCCGCAGCGGTGCCGACGCCGGCAAGGCCATCGCCATGGGGGCCGATGCGGTCGCCATCGGTTCGGCGACCATGGTGGCGCTGGGCTGCAACAAGCCGGTCCATATCGAGGATTACCACAAGCTGGGGACAGAGCCCGGCATGTGCCACCATTGTCACACGGGCCGCTGCCCCGTGGGCGTGACCACCCAGGATCCGGAACTTCAGAAGCGGCTCAGCCCCGAGCAGGGAGCACGTTGGCTGCGCAACTACCTATCGGTTATGGTGCTGGAATTGCAAACCGTGGCGCGAGCCTGCGGCAAGAGCCACGTCCACAATCTCGAACCCGACGATCTGGTGGCACTGACCGTCGAGGCCGCGGCCATGGCAGGGATTCCGTTGGCTGGAACCAGCTGGATCCCGGGGCGCGGTGGCTACTGATATCACGTCGGCATAACAAGAAACACACATCAAGGGGGACTCCCATGACTATCGATCTTGCCAAGGTCGCCAGAGAAAAGAAGATCAAGTATTTCCTCATCAGCTACGTCGATCTCTTCGGCGGATTGCGCGCCAAGCTGGTGCCGGCCCAGGCCATCGCCGGCATGCAGCGCGATGGCGCGGGCTTCGCCGGCTTCGCCACCTGGCTGGACATGACGCCGGCCGATCCCGACCTCTTCGCGCGCCCGGATCCGGAGAGTCTGATCCAATTGCCCTGGAAGCCGGAGGTGGGCTGGCTTGCCAGCGACCTATGGATGGCCGGCAAGGAGGTCGAGGCCTCGCCCCGCAAGGTGCTGAAGAATCAGATCGCCAGTGCCGCGGCCAAGGGCCTTCGGATGAAGTCGGGCGTGGAGTGCGAATTCTTCCTGATCACGCCGGACGGCAAGGCCGTCTCCGATCCGGCGGATACGCAGGAAAAGCCCTGCTACGACCAGCAGGCGCTGATGCGCCGCTATGACATCATTACCGAGATCTGCGACAGCATGCTCACCTTGGGCTGGCAGCCCTATCAGAACGACCATGAGGACGCCAACGGCCAGTTCGAGATGAACTGGGAATACGACGATTGCCTGAAGACCGCCGACCGCCACACGTTTTTCAAATACATGGTCAAGGCCATTGCCGAAAAACACGGTCTGCGCGCCACCTTCATGCCCAAGCCCTTCATCAATCTGACGGGCAATGGCTGCCACGCCCATGTCTCGGTCTGGGACAAGACGGGCAAGAACAACTTGTTCCACGACCCCAAGGGCGAGCTGGGCCTGTCGAAAATGGCCTATAGCTTCCTGGGCGGCATCATCCACAATACCGAGGCGCTCTGCTCCTTCTTCAATCCGACCATCAATAGCTTCAAGCGCATCAACGCGCCGCGCACGACGTCGGGTGCCACCTGGGCGCCCAACACCATCACCTACGGCGGCAACAACCGCACCCATATGGTTCGCATCCCCGATGCGGGACGGTTCGAATTGCGGCTGATGGATGGGGCGGCCAATCCCTATCTGATGCAGGCCGGCGTGTTGGCGGCCGGGTTGGATGGGGTCGAGAACAACCGCGACCCGGGCAAGCGCCTGGACATCAACATGTACACCGATGGGCATAGCGTACGCGGGGTGAAACGCCTGCCGCTCAACCTGCTGGATGCCATCCGCCTGACCGAAAAGAGCAAGGTCTTGCGCGAGCGAATGAGCGATTCCTTCATCGACAGCTACGTCAAGCTGAAGAACGATGAATGGAACAGTTTCGCCCGCCATTTGAGCGGTTGGGAGACAGCGAACACCCTGGATTGTTAGGCCCTAGAAGGCTAGTTTTCGTCGCCCACAGGCGATTTGCGCCGGCGACCGTGGCCTACGGTTGCCGGCGCGCTTGCGAGGGCATTTCGGCCTGGCAAGACAGGCCAAAAACACAGGGAACCTTCGACCATGGCGAACAAGGTGGGCAGCGATATCGAGATTGCCCGGGCGGCGAAAATGCTGCCGATCGGCGACATTGCCAAGCGCATCGGCATTCCCGATGAGCATCTTTACCGCCATGGACCCACCAAGGCCAAACTCGCCCTGGAATTCATCGAGGGCCTGAAGAGCCGGCCGAACGGAAAGCTCATCCTGGTCACCGCCATCACCCCGACGCCGGCGGGCGAGGGCAAGACCACGACCACGGTCGGTTTGGGCGACGGGCTGAACCGCATCGGCAAGAAAGCGATCATCTGTCTGCGCGAGCCCAGCCTCGGCCCCTGCTTCGGCGTCAAGGGCGGGGCGGCGGGCGGCGGCTACGCCCAGGTCGTGCCGATGGAGGATATCAATCTCCATTTTACCGGCGATTTCCACGCCATCACCTCGGCCCATAACCTGCTGGCGGCGCTCGTCGACAATCACATCTACTGGGGCAACGATCTGGGCTTCGATACCCGCCGTGTCGCCTGGCGCCGGGTCATGGATATGAACGACCGGGCGCTGCGCAGCATCGTTTCCTCACTCGGCGGCGTGGCCAACGGCTTTCCGCGCGAGGATGGGTTCGACATCACGGTTGCTTCGGAAGTCATGGCGATTTTCTGCCTGGCGACGGACCTCAAGGACCTGACCAAGCGCCTGGGCAACGTCATTGTCGGCTACAACCGCGAGCGCAAACCCATCCTGGCGCGCGATTTGAAGGCGGAAGGGCCGATGACGGTGCTTTTGAAGGATGCGCTGCTGCCCAATCTCGTTCAGACCCTGGAAAACAATCCGGCCTTCATCCACGGCGGCCCATTCGCCAATATCGCCCATGGCTGCAATTCCGCCATCGCCACCCAGACGGCGCTCAAGCTCGCCGACTATGTGGTGACGGAAGCCGGATTCGGCGCCGATCTGGGGGCGGAGAAATTCTTCGACATCAAATGCCGCAAGACCGGCTTGAGGCCGAGTGCGGCGGTCATCGTCGCCACCATCCGCGCCCTCAAGATGCATGGCGGCGTCGCCAAGGAAGATCTGGGCAAGGAAAATATCGAAGCCTTGAAGAAGGGCATCGCCAATCTGGCGCGCCATGTGGAGAACGTGAAGAGCTTTGGCGTGCCCACGGTGGTGGGGATCAATCGGTTCATTGCCGATACGGACGATGAACTCGCGGCGCTGAAACAGGCCTGCGCGGAACTTGGCGTCGAGGCGATCGAATGCAACCATTGGTCGCTGGGCAGCGCCGGGACGGAGAAGCTGGCCCAGGCCGTGGTGAAACTCGCCGAAAGCGACAAGGCGGGTTTCCACCTCCTCTATCCCGACGACATGCCGCTGTGGGACAAGGTGCGCACGATCGCCCAGAGCCTCTACGGCGCCCAGGGAATCATCGCCGACAAGAAAGTACGCGATCAATTCGTCGAGTTGCAAAAGGCCGGCTACGGGCATTATCCCGTTTGCATGGCCAAGACCCAGTACAGCTTTTCCACCGACCCGAACCTGAAGGGCGCGCCCAGCAACCATGTCGTGCCGATACGCGAGGTCAAGCTGTCGGCGGGGGCGGAATTCCTGGTGGTGATCTGCGGCGAGATCATGACCATGCCCGGCCTGCCCAAAGTTCCGGCCGCCAACACTATCGGCCTAAACGAGCGCGGCGAGGTCCAGGGCCTCTTCTAAAGGTTCCCCCACCTTCGTCCTTGCCCGCGTGGATCGCACTGCGTAGCTTAGCCGCGGCGAGGGGGAGATACGGCGATGCGCATCGCGTCGGCCGTCGGGTTGGGACGGCGGTTCTTCAAAGTCTGGGGTGCGCATGGGCCGGGCGGAGCCCTGCGAATCGTGGTGCGCTATGCGGGCGGGCAATTGCGCCTGTGGGCTGCATATCCCGCGCGCGTCATGCTTCGGCGCAAGCTGGACCGGGCGCGGCCGGACGCGGGCGGCAGGCCGTCCGTTTCGATCATCATGTCCACGTGGAATCGCGCTGCCATGCTGCCGCGCGCGGTCGACAGCGTTCTCGCCCAGCGTTACGAGGGTTGGGAGTTGATCGTCGTCGATGACGGCAGCGACGACGATACGCCCACGATACTTGCGACATATGCCCGCGATCCACGGATTCGGACATTCCGCCAAGATAGGGCGGGCTCGGGCGCGGCGCGCAATTTCGCCTTGGCACAGGTTCGCGGCGATATCATCGCCTATATCGATAGCGACAACGAATGGTGCCCCGATCATCTGGCGGCGATGCTTCCCGTTTTTCACGATCGCCCCGACGTCCAGTCGGCCTACGGCGCGATTCGGCGCCTCGAGGCCGACGGCACGAGTTTTGTTCACCTGACGGCCTTCGATGCAGCCCTGCTGGCCGAACGCAATTTCATCGATCTGAACGTCTATTGCCACCGGCGCCGGTTGTGGGAGGAACTCGGTGGGTTTGATCCGGCGCTGCCGCGGCTGAACGACTGGGACCTAGTGCGGCGTTACTCGCGCCACAGCCCGCCGCGCGCGGTTCCGGTCGTCGGCGCCCAGTATCATGACGGCGGCTGGCCGCGCCTCAGCAATACCGAGAGCAAGGCTTATGCTCACTACCTCATCCTGCGCAAGGATGAGAAACCCGTCGCCGGTCCCCTCAAGGTGCTCTACGCCCTTTGGCATTACCCGCAATTGTCGGAGAGCTACATCGAAACCGAGATAGCGTACATGCGCCGGCGCGGGATCGATGTCGAAGTATGGTCGGAGATCACCCCGGTGGCGCCCCATCCCGTGGATGTTCCGGTCCTTCGCGGATCGCTGAAGGAGGCTTTAGCCAGCGCCAAGCCGGATATCGTGCATATCCATTGGCTCGGTTCATTCGGCAGCTATGAGCATGTGCTGCGCAAGGCAGGTTTGCCGGTCACCGTGCGCGCCCATGGCTTCGAATTCACCCCGGAACTTGCCAGCAAGTTGAACGAAAATTCTCTCGTTCGCGCGGTCTTCGTTTTCCCGCAGCACAAGGCGGCTTTACCGAATTTCGCCAAATTGCGGGTCGCCTGCTCGGCTTTCGACCCCACGCTGTATCGGCCGCTCAACCTTCCGAAGGATCGCCGTCTCGTGCTTCGCGTCGCGGCGGGTTTGCCGACAAAGGATTTTCCGATCCTGTTCCGGCTGGCCAAGCGCCTGCCGGAGTTTCGCTTCGTCCTATCGGTCGTGACCTGCAATCAGCACGAGGCCTATGTTGCGGAGCTTCTACGCCAGAACGAGAAGCTCGGCCGTCCGGTGGACCTTCGGATCAACATGTCTCATCCCGCGATCGCTGCACTGGCCCAGAAGGCAGGCATCTACCTGCATACCTACGATCCCGCCGGCCCGCCCTATGGAATGCCCATATCCATCGCCGAATCCATGGCCTGCGGCGCCTATCTTATCGCGCGACGGCTACCGCCAACCGCGGCCTACGTCGGCGAGGCGGGGGACCTTTATGACAGCGACGCCGAGGCGGAAGCGCTCCTGCGAGCCACGCTCGATTGGAGCGAGGAGCAATGGCGCGGCGCCGCACTGCGTTCCATCGACCGGGCCTTTCGCCTCTACGTCGATCGCCTCGCCCTGAAACCCATCTTCGACTGCTGGCAAGATCTCGCTCAGCGTATTCCGGACGGATCGTTCGACGAGCCGGCCACTGCCGGCGCGCCGATAAGGCAACCGACATTTTCGTTGCGCTAGCGACAATGCCGACATGGTAAGGGCGCCGGACGCAAAGCCGCCGCTCGTATCCGTCATCATCCCATTCTTCGGCGCTGACGTCAGCTCGCTGCGCGCGTGTTGGGTCGCTATCGCGGCCCAGGAATATCCCGGTGATTGCGTCGAGGTGGTGTCGGATTGGCCTCGGCGGAAAGTTGCAGCGATAGAGTGGGCTTGCGCGCTCCATCGACGGCGCCTTAGCCCGGGTTGCGCGCCAATTGCGGGGATAACTTGCTAACTATAAGATTCGAGAGTTGAAATTGCTCGATTCCTTGTGGATAGATCGGTCGATCCATTATGGGAAACGCGGCACGATATCCGTTTGAATATTCAGCAAATTTTCAGCTAGTGTCGGGCCATGCAGGTAACCCATGGCTGAACCCAGCGAGTTATTCACGAACGCTACCGGCGCCAATGCAGGAGCGTCGTCGCTCTCCGCCCTCCAGGGCACGGGTATCCTGCCTTATCAGCAGATCAAGGCGCTGATCCGCGATCATGAGATTTGGGCGGAGGAGGACATTCATTCCGAACAGATCCAGCCCGCCAGCCTCGACCTTCGCCTGGGTCCCGTCGCCTATCGCGTGCGCGCGAGTTTCCTGCCCGGCGAAAACGCCAGCGTCGCCGACAAGATCAAGCAATTCGCCTTGCATGAAATCGACCTTCGCGCCGGTGCCGTGCTGGAGAAGGACTGTGTCTATGTCGTGCCGCTGCTGGAGCGCCTACGCCTCAGCAGCCGGATTTCCGCCGCGGTCAATCCCAAAAGCTCCACGGGCCGGCTCGACATCTTCACGCGGTTGATCGTCGATCGCAGCCGGGCCTTCGACGAAGTGGAGGCGGGCTACGAGGGCCGGCTCTATGCCGAGATCGCGCCGCGAACGTTCAGCGTCATCGTCCGCCAGGGCACCCGCCTTTCGCAGATCCGCTTTCGCCGGGGCACGCCCAATACCAGCGCCTCGGCCCTGCGCCGCCTGCACGAGCAATTCCGCCTCGTCAATGACGACAAGGCAAGCATCAGGGGCGACAGCATCGCCGTGACTCTCGATCTCAAGGGCGAGGATCGGGGAGGCTTGGTCGGCTGGAAGGCAAAGAAGCATGCCGAGCTGGTCGACGTGGACGCGAAAGCGACCTACGAGCCGCTCGATTTCTGGGAGCCGATCTCGCTTCGGCCGGGGCGCGGGCTGGTGCTCGATCCTGCCGATTTCTACATCCTGGCGACCCGGGAGGCCGTGGTCGTGCCGCCAGATCATGCCGCCGAAATGCTCGCAAACGACACGCAGGTAGGGGAGTTCCGCGTTCATTATGCAGGATTTTTCGATCCTGGGTTCGGTTACGACCCGGCCGGCGGTCAGGGCAGCCGCGCCGTACTGGAAGTGCGCTCGCGCGACGTGCCCTTCGTGCTCGAACATGGCCAAACCGTGGGCTGGCTCCGCTACGAAAAACTCGCCGCCATGCCGGATCGGCTCTACGGCGGCTCGCTGGGCTCCAATTATCAGGGCCAAGGCCTTCAGCTCGGCCGTCAGTTCCGGCCTGTTGGTATCTAGGCGAGAATTTGCCAGCGGCCAACGCTGTCATCCATCGGTATGACGCGGTAACCGATGAGTGCGAAAGGGGGAGGCGAGCAACCGCCGCCCCGTTTCGTTTGAGAGCCGATTGATTACTTGTTCGCCGCGATGGCGAGCTGCATGTCGCGCTGGCGCCGTTTCTCCTGGCGCGACATCAGTAGGCTGGCGACGAATATGCCGGTCGCCACCACGCCGATGATGATCGTGGCCAGAGCGTTGATCTCCGGATTGAGGCCGAGGCGCACCCGCGAGAAGATTTCCATGGGCAGGGTCGTCGCCCCCGGGCCGGTGTTGAAGCTGGAGATCACCACATCGTCCAGGGAGAGGGTGAAGGCCAGCAGCCAGCCCGACAGGATCGCCGGCGCGATGATCGGCAGCGTGATGACGAAGAAGGTCTTCATCGGCCGACAGCCTAAATCCTGGGCGGCCTCCTCAAGCGATTGGTCGAGCTGTGTCAGCCTCGCCTGCACAATAACCGACACATACGTCAGGCAAAAGGTCGTATGGGCGAGCACAATAGTGAGCTTGCCGCGCCCGGCGGGCCAGCCGAAGACCTGCTCCATGAACACAAACATGAGCAGCAGCGACAGGCCGGTGATCACTTCGGGCATCACGAGGGGCGAAGACACCATGCCGGTGAACAGTACCCGGCCCCTGAACCGGCGGAAGCGGGCCAGTACATATCCAGCCATGGTACCCACTATGGCAGCGCCGCTGGCGGCGATCGCGGCGATCCACAGACTGAGCTTCACAGCATCCATGATCGCGCGATCGTTCAGCAGCGCGCCATACCACTTGGTCGAGAATCCGCCCCAGACCGTCACCAGCTTCGAGGCGTTGAAGCTGAAGATGATCAGCGACAGGATCGGACCATAGAGGAAGAAATAGCCGGCGATCAGCAGAATCAGAACGAACCAGGAGAGGCCCTTGTTCATGTGGTTGCCTCCTGCTGCCTGTTCTGGAAGTACTGGAAGACCACGATGGGTATCACCAGCAGAACCAGAATCGCGATGGCGACCGCCGAGGCCACGGGCCAGTCGCGATTGCTGAAGAATTCGTTGGAGAGAACCCGGCCGATCATCAGGCTGTCGGGCCCGCCCAGCAGTTCGGGAATTACGTATTCGCCGACGGCGGGAATGAACACCAGCATCGAGCCGGCGATGACCCCGGGAAGCGCCAGGGGAACCGTGATCTGCAGGAAGGCCTTCCACGGCCGGCAGCCGAGGTCCTGGGCGGCCTCCAGCAGGGAGAGGTCCATTTTCTCGAGCGTCGAATAGAGCGGCAGGATCATGAACGGTAGGTAGGAATAGACGATGCCGATGAAGACGGCGAAATTGGTGTTCATCATTGGCAGCGGATCGTTGATCACCCCAAGCCAGATCAAGATGTTGTTGATGATGCCGTTGTTCTTCAGGATTCCGATCCAGGCATAAACGCGGATCAGGAACGAGGTCCAGAAGGGCAGGATGATCAGCATCAGCAGGGTGCCGCGCCAGGCGATGGGCGAGCGGGCGATGCCATAGGCCATGGGAAAGCCGATCAGCAGGCAAATGACCGTGGAGATGAAGGCGGTGAAGACGGCGTTCTTGGCGGCCTTGAAGTAGAGGGCATCGGAAAACAGGTAGTCGTAATTGTCCCAGTTGAACTTGACGTAGAACCCGCCAGAGACGTTCTCCGTCGGCCCGCCCTTGATTTCGGCGGATTGATCGGGCGCGTCCACGCTGCCCTGGGCGCTGCTGGTCTGAGTCGTCGCCGCGGGGACCGCGCCGGTGGTATCGGCGGCATTGCCCGGCTTTTCAGGGGCGGCAAAGGAAACCTGGCCGCCGGCCACCCGGCGAACGATCTCGGTGTAAGGCGGCTGGGCCGTGACCGATTCCGAGAGGCTGATCTTGGCCACGATGATGAACGGGATGAGGAAGAAGGCGACAAGCCAGAGGTAGGGAACCAGGATGACGATACCCCGGCCGCTGGGCAGCAGACGCAAGAGCCAACGTAGCGGCGGCAGTCGGTCGGCCAACAGGTTGATGAACCTCGTGCCTGAGGACATCCACTCGCCCCAGGGCACGAGTCCCGACCTCAAGATTGCAGCACCACGGCTGCCGTCTGATGCCAGGTCAGATAGACCTGGTCATCCCAGAGCAGGCGTTGCTCGGCAGAGCGAACCTGATTGGGCAGGGTCACCTTCACCGATTTGCCCGTGTCGAGGCGCACCAGGTAGACGGACAGGTCGCCCATATAGGCGATTTCGAGGACTGTACCGAAGAGCCGATTGTCATCTTCCACCGGCTTGTCGCGGGTGATCTGGATTTTCTCCGGCCGGACGGCAACCCAAACCCGCGCGCCGGGTGGGCAAGAGATGCCGTGGCCGATATAGAGCCGCGAGCCCGCTTCATCGGATTGGATTCGGACATATTCGGGTTCGTCCTCGATGACGACACCCTCGAACATGTTGACGGAACCGACGAAGTCGGAGACGAACTTGGAATTCGGAAATTCGTAGATTTCCTGCGGCGTGCCGGTCTGGACTATCTTTCCGGCGTTCATCACCCCGATGCGCGATGACAAGGTCATCGCTTCCTCCTGGTCGTGGGTCACAACCATGAAGGTGATGCCAAGCTTGTGCTGGATGTTCATCAACTCGAACTGGGTCGCCTCGCGCAGCTTCTTGTCAAGGGCGCCGAGCGGTTCGTCGAGCAGCAGAAGTTTCGGCTGCTTGATCAGGCTGCGTGCAAGGGCCACGCGCTGGCGCTGTCCGCCGGAAAGCTGGTGCGGCTTGCGCTTTGCAAAGGCGCGAAGCTGGACCAAATCGAGCATATCGGCGACGCGTTTGGCAACTTCCGCCTTGGCCACGCCATCCTGCTTCAGGCCGAAGGCGACGTTCTGCTCCACCGACATATGGGGGAACAGGGCATAGGACTGGAACATCATGTTCGTGGGGCGAAGATAGGGGGGAATGCCGGCCATATCGATGCCGTCGACCAGGATGCGGCCGGATGTCGGTTCCTCGAAGCCGGCCAGCATGCGAAGCAATGTCGTCTTGCCGCAGCCTGATCCGCCGAGCAGCGAGAAGAGCTCGCCGCGGTACACGTTCAACGAGACATCGTTGACGGCGACGAAATCGCCGAACTTCTTGCTGACATTCTGGATTTCAATATAGGGCCTGGCATTGGGATCGCGCCAAGGCTCCTGGTGCGTGGTTTTCGGTCTGGCATCCGCCATGCGGTCATTCCCCTCGACTACGTCTGCACGGTCCATGACGGGACGATCCGCCGCAGCGGGCCGCCTCAAGCTCGATTCGATCTCGCCTCATCGGCCGTCTCGCGCGTCACATCGGACGATGGTTGCGTCAGGGAGCAACCGCCACGGTGGTCCGCCAAGATCGGAACAATAGCCGGAAATCGCCAGAACGACGTTGGCACCTGCCGCCTTATGGCCCCTGCAGTCTCTTTGTTATTTGCCCCACCGCAATTGAGCCGCGGCGGTTCCCTCGGTCAGCAAAAGTGTCCCTCGCCGTCGTTTGTCTTGTCAACCGGCCTCAAAATGAAAACGCCCCGCAACGGGCGGGGCGCTTCCAAGGCATAGAGACCGCGGTCTCTATTGGCCGGTCTTGATCCTGGTCCATGTCCGGGTACGCAAGCGGTCGAGGGCCTGCGTTGCGATCTTGTCAGCGAACAGTTTAGCCATCACATCGTCAGGCGGAAAGACATCCGGGTTGTTGCGCAGGTCGGCGTTAACTAAGGGCGCCGCGGCTTTATTGGGCGTTGCGTAGTTGACGAAATTGCTCCCGTCGGCCGCGATATCGGGTTGCATCAGGAAGTTGATGAACTTCATGGCGTTTTCGGGGTGCGGCGCGTCCGCCGGAATTGCCAGATTGTCGATCCACAGCAGCGTGCCCTCCTTCGGGATGCGATAGCTGATTTCGACGCCGTTCTTGGCATCGGCCGCACGGCTGGCCGCGATCAGAAAATCTCCGCTCCAGCCGAGCGCCAGGCAGATTTCGCCATTGGCCATGTCGTCGATATACCGCGAGGAATGGAAGTATTTTATATAGGGCCGCACCTTCAGCAGCATATCTTCCGCCGCCTTGTAGTCTTCCTTCTTCGAGCTGTAGGGATCCTTGCCCAGATAGCGCAGCGCGATCTGCAGGATCTCGGTGGGCGTATCCAGCATGGTGATGCCGCAGTCGGCGAACTTTTTGGCTAACTCCGGCTTGAAGATCATGTCGAGACTGTTGACCGGCGCGTCGGCCATGCGCTCCTGGATCTTCTTCACGTTATAGCCGATGCCATCGGTGCCCCAGAAATAGGGAACCGAATGGGAGTTGCCGGGATCGAAAGCCGATGCCGCCTTCATCAAGACGGGATCCATGTTGGTCAAATTGGGCAACATTGCCTTGTCGAGGGTGCGATAGACGCCGGCTTGAATCTGCCGGCCCAGGAAGGCCCCCGAGGGAACCACCACGTCATAGCCGGTGTGGCCGGTCAGCAGTTTTGTCTCGAGCGTTTCGTTCGAATCGTAAACGTCGTAATTGACTTTGATTCCCGTAGCCTTTTCAAACTTCTCGACCGTGTGCTCACCGATATAGTCCGACCAATTATATACGTTCAGAACCTTCTCTTCGGCCGCCTGGGCCGAACTTGCGAGCAGCAGGGTGGCCGCAGCCGCGACGCCCATGAATACATGCAATAGTTTCGACATCATCGCGCCCCTCGTGATTGGCTGGAATTACGCTATCAAGGTCTGCTCGGGCGAGCTTGTCAACTCACAGACGATCGAGCCGGGGGATCATGTGGCTGCCCATCGGCCGTCAAGATGAGGCGATAGAGGTCGGGGCGGCGATCACGGAACAGACCCCAGGCCGCGCGCCGGGCTCGCAAGTCGTCGAGGTCGAAACTGGCTACGAGCACGGCTTCACCGGCGTCGTCGGTGGACGCGACCAGCTCGCCCGTGGCGCCGGCAATGAAGGAATTGCCGTAAAACGTCATGGCAAAGCTCTCGCCCTGTTCTCGACCGATCCGGTTCGAGGCAACCAAGGGCATGAGATTGGCACCGGCATGACCCTGCATGACGCGCCGCCAATGGTCGCGGCTATCGAGGGTGGGATCCAGCGGCTCCGAGCCGATGGCAGTGGGATAAAGCAAAACCTCCGCGCCCTGAAGGGCCATGCTGCGGGCGCATTCGGGGAACCACTGGTCCCAGCAGATTCCCACACCAATCCGGCCATGAGCGGTCGTCCAGGCGCGAAAGCCAGTGTCGCCCGGGTTGAAATAGAATTTCTCTTGATAGCCGACGCCGTCGGGGATGTGGGATTTGCGGTAAAGGCCCAATTCGCGGCCGTCGGCGTCGATGATGGCGACCGAATTGTAATAGGCGCTGTTCGCCCGCTCGAAGAAGCTGACGGGCAGGACGACGCCCAGTTCCCGGGCAAGGGATGCCATGCGAGTGAGCGTCCGGTGGCCCTGGGCGGGCTGGGCCAAGGCGAAATGGGCCTGGCGCTGATCCTTGCAGAAATAGGGCGTCTCGAACAATTCCTGCAACAGTACGACCTGGGCGCCGCGTCCGGCCGCCTGGCGCACCATGGCCTCGGCTCTGTCCACATTGTCGGGCATATGGGGGCTGCAAGCGAATTGCGTTGCCGCCAGCGTCAGGTTGCGCATCTCAGCCTCCACGGAATTCGTTGCTCCCAGGCGCGGAACGCGCAAAACTTCGCGCCAGCCTGTGGACGGCCGAGACTAAACGACATCGGGGCAGTGGGGAACGATCGGCGATGCAGGGGAAAACCATCGGCGAGGCGCTCATCCATATCGGCGAGGGCGGCGGGGAAGGGCGATGAGGATTCTGCTCGCCATAAGTGATGTCATCGATGCCGTGAACGAGCGCTTTGGCCGTATCGCCACTTGGTGCGTGCTGCTCGCTTGCATCATCAGCGCCGGCAACGCCCTCGTGCGTTACGGGTTCAGCCTCAGTTCGAACGCCTGGCTCGAGATACAGTGGTATCTGTTCGCTGCCATGTTCATGCTGGGCGCGCCTTATACGCTGAAGATGAACGAGCATGTGCGGGTCGATATCATCTACGGCAATGTACCGCCGCGGACCCAGATATGGATCGACCTTCTCGGCGGCATCTTCTTTCTGCTGCCGGCGACCGTCATCATCGGCTGGATGTCGTGGCCTATCTTCGTCGGATCCTTTGCCAGCGGCGAGGTATCCAACAATGCTGGCGGATTGCTGCGCTGGCCCGTCAAACTGCTGATGCCGTTGGGCTTCGGGTTGCTGGCGCTTCAAGGCCTCTCCGAGATCATCAAGCGCATCGCTGCGCTGACGGGCCATCGGGCCCTGGTCGCGAAGTACGAGAAACTGCTTCAGTGATCACCTTCCACATGATGGCCCCGCTCATGTTCGGGGGCCTGATCCTCTTCATGCTTATCGGCTATCCGGTGGCCTTCTCGCTGGCCGCCGTCGGCTTGTTCTTCGGCTGGATCGCCATCGATTTGGGTTACTTCCAGATCGCCCTGCTGCAGGCCCTGCCGGAGCGCGTCTTCGGCGTCATGTCGAACGATCTGTTGCTTGCCATCCCGTTTTTCACCTTCATGGGCTGTATCCTCGAGCGTTGCGGCCTGGCGGAGGATCTGCTGGAAGGCGCGGGCCAGCTGTTCGGGCCGGTGCGCGGCGGGCTTGCCTACGCGGTGATCATCGTCGGCGCGATTCTGGGGGCGATCACCGGGACGGTGGCGGCCTCGGTCATCGCCATGGGCCTGATTTGCCTGCCGATCATGATGCGCTATGGCTACGACATGCGCATCGCCACGGGGGTGATTGCGGCATCGGGCACCATTACCCAATTGATCCCGCCCTCGCTGGTTCTCGTCGTCCTGGCCGATCAGCTCGGCCGGTCGGTGGGCGACATGTATGCCGGCGCGATCGGGCCCAGCATCATTCAGGTTCTCTTGTTCTGCGCCTTCATCTTCGTCGTCAGCATATTTAGGCCCAACCAAGTGCCCGCTTTGCCGCCCGAAGCGCGGACACTCAGGGGCTGGCCTCTGCTTCGCACCTGCCTCTGGGGCATGGTGCCCTCGCTGGTGCTGATCTTTCTGGTACTCGGCACCATTTTGCTAGGCTTGGCGACGCCGACCGAGGGCGGCGCAATGGGTGCGGTGGGAGCGATCGTGCTGGCCGCCCTCCACCGGCGCCTGACTTGGAACCTGATGCAGCAGGGCATGGCGACCACCATGCGCATTACCGCGATGGTCGTCTATATCCTGATCGGCTCCAGCGTCTTCAGCCTGGTGTTCCGGGGGGTGGACGGCGATCTCTGGCTGGAAAACATGTTGACCTCGCTGCCGGGGGGCACGGCCGGCTTCCTCATCGTGGTCAATTTATTCGTCTTTTTCCTGGCCTTCTTCCTCGACTTCTTCGAGATTGCATTCATCATCATTCCATTGCTGGCCCCCGTCGCCCAGAAACTCGGCATCGACCTGATCTGGTTCGGAGTCCTGCTGGGGGTCAATATGCAGACCTCGTTCATGCATCCGCCTTTCGGCTTCGCCCTGTTCTATCTTCGCGGCGTCGCGCCGCCGGAGGTCAAAAGTTCGCAGATCTATTGGGGCGCCATCCCCTGGGTCGGCCTCCAACTCGTTATGTGCGCCATCGTGATATTCTTCCCCGGCATCGTGACCAGTTTCGTCAGCAAGGTGCATCTGGGGGCGCCCTCGACAATCGATATCCAGATGCCCGCCCCTGAGCCGGACGAAGGCGCCCCAGCCCAGATCAATATCAACTGAACACGCAGGCCGCTGGACGACGAAATCCCGCAAAAGCAGGGCTTCGCATTCGATAGCCGCAGCCCGGTTCAGCTCTTCTTGGCCGATTTGGCGTAGACGAAGTTGTCAAAGCTGTTTTCGGCGACGCGGAACCAGAGATATTGCTCCTCGCGGAACGGCCGCCATGCGTCATAGACCTTCTTGAATTTCGCGTTCGTGGCCGCGGTCTCGTCATAGAGCTGGAAAGCGGCGGTGTAGCTCGCCTCCATGATCGCGCGCGAGAAAGGCCTGAGAATTGTGCCGCCCTCAACCAGCCGGCGCAGCGCGGGCATGTTCTGGTCGTCGTATTTGGCAACCATCCGCACGTTCGCCTCGGCGGCAGCGGCTTCGAGAATCGCCTGATAAGCGGGCGGCAACGATTGCCACTGGGCGATATTCACGTAGAGCGACAGCTGCGGGCCGCCCTCCCACCAGCCGGGGTAGTAGTAATACTTGGCGACCTTGTTGAATCCCAGCTTCTCGTCGTCATAGGGGCCCACCCATTCGGCGGCATCGATGGTGCCCTTTTCCAGCGCCGGATAGATGTCGCCGCCGGCAATCTGCTGAGTTACCACGCCCAGCTTGGCCAGGACCTTGCCCGCGAAGCCGCCGATGCGGAATTTGAGGCCCTTCAGATCGTCGACCGTGTTGATTTCCTTGCGGAACCAGCCGCCCATCTGGGCGCCCGTGTTGCCGGCGGGGAACTGAATGATGTTGTAGGCGCTGAAGAATTCCCGCATCAGCTCAAGCCCACCGCCGTAATACATCCAGGCATTCTGCTGGCGGGCATTGAGGCCGAAAGGGATGGCCGTGTCGAAGGCGAAGGTCGGATCCTTGCCGACGTAGTAGTAGCTGGCCGATTGGCCGCATTCCACCGTGCCGTTCTGGACGGCGTCGAGAACCTGCAGGCCCGGCACCAACTCGCCGGCGGCAAATGTCCGGATCTGGAACTTATTGTCGGTCGCCGCGGCCACGCGCTTGGCGATGATATCGGCACCGTCAAAGATCGTGTCCAGGCTCTTGGGGAAGCTGGAGGCCATGCGCCATTTGAGTTCCGGCTGGCTGTCGGCGATGGCCGGTTTGGGAAAATTCGAGGCCAGCGTTGCCACGGCAGCAGCACCCGCGACAGCGCCGCCTAGAAACTTTCGACGTTCCATTTCTCTTCCCCTATCGGATGCCCTGTGCAAACGGTTCATCGAGGCCGGCGAACCGGTAACTTCCAGCCCAGGTTAGATAGGGTGCAGCGGCTTCGCAAGCCTGCCGGGCCACGCCGCCGTTGGAGGATTCTCAGTCGCCTTCCACGGCGAGTGCCATGCGCGCCCAGCCTTCGGAACCAAAGGCCTCGAGAGGGCGAAAGCGAATCTTGTAGGCCATCTTGCGGCTGGTCGCGATCCAATAGCCCAGATAGACATAGGGCAGACCGCGCCGCTTGGCCTCCTCGATCAGCCGCAGGACGATATAGCTGCCAAGGCTGTCGGCGGCGAGATCTGGATCGAAGAAACTGTAGACCGCCGACAAGCCGTCGCCCGAGCGGTCCAGCAGACAGCAGCCGACCAGATTGCCGTCGAGGTTACGCAGCTCGACCATGCCGCTGTCGACGGGCGTGTCCTCCACCATGGAGCGGTAATCCGCAAATCCCATGCCCGCCATTTCGCCATCGCCATGGCGCCGCGCGAGATAGCGCACGAACAGCGCGAACTGTTCTGTTGTGGCGCGCGCGGGACGGAGTGCTACGACCAAATGGGCATTGCGGCGCGCTACCCGGCGAAGCGAACGGCCCGGAACGAAGCCCGCCACCGGCACGCGCACCGGCACGCAGGCCTGGCAGCCCTGACATGCCGGCCGATAGGCCACGGCGTGGCTGCGGCGAAACCCGGCCCGCGAGAGCAGATCGTAGCTTTCGCCCGCATCGGGCCCCGTCAATTCCGTCACCAGCTTTCGCTCGCGCCGGTCGGGCAAATAGGGGCAGGGGGCCTCGCGGGTCAGCAGGAAGGTGAGGGGCCGGGCGCGACTTTGGACGGTCACGACCGCCTCACATGGCCGGCATAGGAGGCGTGATCAGATGGACACCCAGGGCGCGACGAACCACGACTACGCCGGCAAGGTAATCGTGCAGGGTGCGCCGCCGATCGTTGAACACGGCAACCAGCAGGATAAGGGAGCAGGTGACGGCCAGCGTGGCATAGAACAGTGCCGCCATCAGGAAACCTTGCCAGACATCGGGCTGACCGCCGGTCCAGGTCTTCACCTCCAGATCGAACACCCGCATGCCAAAGGTAGCGTGGTGGTGGCCGCCGACCTGCAGCGCGTGATAGGCAACCGGAATCAGCCCCACCAGCAAGGGCACCAGGGGTAGCAGCAGGCCGAAGGACAAGACGCCCAGAACGAACAGGCCGCCCCAGCCCGCCAGGATCAGCAGGCCCATGACGACGCAGTCGAACAGATAGGCAAAGACACGCCGCCACAGCAGGCCATCGTAGAGTTCCGGGTGGGCCAGCGGGTCCGGCGGCGTGCCTGTCCAACTCAGGATAACGGGAAACTGCGGCATGGATCCTCGCCAATATCCCAGAAAGGTTAAGAATTGGTCCTGGCCGGCCCGTAGCGCAAGGGGCAAGGCGCTAACCCAGGGCGGCGCTCAGTTCGGCCAGCAAATCCACCTCGTCTTCGACCCCGACGGACATGCGAATCAACCCGTCGCCAATTCCCAACTGGCTGCGCACCTCGGCGGGCAGGGAGGCATGGGTCATGATCCCGGGATGTTCGATCAGGCTCTCGACGCCCCCCAGGCTCTCGGCCAGCGAGAAGATCTCGCAACGCTCCAGGAAGCGTTTGGCATCGTCGAGATCGCCCTTGAGCACGGCGGTCACCATCCCGCCGAATCCGTCCATCTGGCGCTTGGCAAGCTCGTGCTGGGGGTGGCTCGGCAATCCGGGATAGATCACCTTCTCGACCTTGGGATGGGTGGATAGGAATCGGGCCACCGCCATGGCGTTCTGGCAATGGCGCTCCATGCGCAAGGCCAGGGTCTTCAAACCGCGCATGGCCAGGAAGCTGTCGAAAGGGCCGGCGATGGCGCCGACGGCGTTCTGCAGGAACCCGACGCGTTCGCGCAGATCCGCGTTCTCGCCCACCACCAGCATGCCGCCGATGATGTCGGAATGCCCGTTCAGATATTTGGTCGCCGAATGCATGACGATATCGAAGCCATGCTCCAGCGGCCGCTGCACCCAGGGGCTGGCGAAGGTGTTGTCGCAGACGGTGATGATTCCGCGCTTGCGCGCGATGGCCGCAACGGCGGTCAGATCGACCAGCTTCAACAGGGGATTGGTGGGCGTCTCTACCCAAATCATTTTCGTCTCGGGCTTGAGGGCGGCTTCCAGCGTGCGCAGGTCGGTCAGATCGGCGAAGGCGAAGCTGTGGCCGGCGGAGCGCTGGCGAACGCGGGTGAACAGGCGCCGGCTGCCGCCGTAGAGATCCTCCATGGCCACGATATGAGAGCCGCTGTCGAGCAGTTCGAGCGCGGTGGATGAGGCAGCCATGCCGGAGGCGAAGGCGAATCCCGCCGTGCCGCTTTCCAGATCGGCGACACAGCGCTCATATGCCATGCGCGTTGGGTTGTGGCTACGCGCATAGTCGTAGCCTTTGGTTACACCGGGGCTCGACTGCACATAGGTAGAAGTAGCGTAGATCGGCACCATCACCGCCCCGGTGGTCGGATCGGGCGATTGGCCCGCATGAATGCTCCGGGTGGCGAAGCCGCGACGGTTCTGCTTTTTCATAACGCTCCTCAGGCGATGCTGCGACGCAAGTGATTCAAGAGATCGATGCGGGTGATAAGCCCGAGAAAATCGGCCCCATCCATCACCATGGCCACGTGATTGAGCGCAAAGACATCGACCAGATGGGTGAGAGAATCGGCGGCCTGAACGGTTTCGACCTTGCCGGTCATCGCCGAAGCAACGGGATCGCGGAAGCGTTCGGGATGGCCATAGACCGCCAGCAACAAGTCGGATTCATCGATGATGCCGGCCACTTTGCCGCCATCCAGGACGGGAAGCTGCGAAATCTCATAGAGCTTCATGCGCTGATAGGCGATCAGCAGGCTGTCAGTCGGGGCCACGGTGACGGTGGCGCGGTCCGCGTGGCGGCGCGCGATCAGATCGCGCAGATCGCCCTTGCGGTCGCGGGCCAGCAGCCCCTGGTCCAGCATCCAGTAGTCGTTGAACATCTTGGAGAGATACTTGTTGCCGCTGTCGCAGACGAAGGTGACGACGCGCTTGGCAGTTGTCTGGGCCCGGCAGTATTTCAAGGCGGCCGCAATCAAGGTGCCGGAGGAGGATCCGGCCAGGATCGCTTCCTTGCGCAACAGGTCCCGTGCCGTGGCGAAGCTCTCGGCATCGCCGACGGTGAAGGCTTCCGATACCAGTGACAGATCGCAATTGGTCGGCACGAAATCCTCGCCGATGCCCTCGACAAGCCAGGATCCCGCCTCGATCATCTTGCCCGTCTTCACCAGCGGTGCCAGGACGGAGCCGTTCGGATCGGCCAGCACCATCTTGGCCTTGGGTGCGGCATGACGCAGGAAGCGGCCGATGCCCGTCAGGGTGCCGCCGGAGCCGACGCCGACGACGACCGCATCGACGTCATGTTCCATTTGCTTCCAGATTTCCGGCCCCGTGCCGAGTTCATGGGCCAGCGGGTTGGCCGGGTTGGCGAACTGATTGACATAGATGGCGCCGGGAGTCTCCCGGGTAAGCCGTTCGGCCATATCATGGTAATATTCCGGATGGCCCTTGCCCACGTCGGAGCGGGTCATGCGGACTTCGGCGCCCAGTGCCCGCAGATGATAGATCTTCTCCTGGGCCATCTTGTCGGGGATCACCAGGATCAACGGGTAGCCCTTTTGGGAAGCGACCAACGCCAGGCCGAGGCCGGTATTGCCCGCTGTCGCCTCGATGAGCGTTCCACCGGGTTTCAGACTGCCGTCGCGCTCCGCTGCTTCGATCATTGAAAGCGCGATACGATCCTTGATCGAGCCGCCGGGATTCTGGTTCTCGAGCTTGAGAAACAGCCGGCAAAGGCCGCTATCCAGCCGCGTCACCTCCACCAGGGGGGTCTTGCCTATGGTCTCCAGCACGTTGCGATAGGCAGTCATTGCAGCCTCGTCATATCTTTTCACCGCTGGAGAGATTGCTCAGCAAGCGGGTTGGGAATCCGTCCTTCTCCAGGCTGGCGATGATGTCGCGATAATGCTCCGGGTTGCGGGTCTCGATGACCGCATCCACATCGGCACGCTTCACCGGCAGATCGTCGAACATGCGCTGGTGATGGATTTCGATGATGTTGCCGCCGCTTTGGCCGACGAGAAGGGCCAGTTTGCCCAACACGCCCGGCGTATCGGAAATCTCGATGCGCAGGGTCACGACTCGGCCATCGCGCACCAGACCACGCATCAGCACTTGCGCCAGCATGCGTGAATCGATGTTGCCCCCGCAGACCACGAGGCCGACACGCTTGCCTTTGAATTTCGCTCCATGGGCGATCAAGGCTGCGAGGCCCGCAGCACCGGCGCCCTCGGCAATTACCTTCTGGCGCTCGGCCATCATCTGCACCGCGCGTTCCAGCGCGTCCTCGCTGACCAGCAGTAAATCGCTCACCAACCGGGAGATAATTTCCTGCGTCAATTTGCCGGGCGATTTGACCGCGATGCCCTCGGCGATGGTCTGGCCGCCGTTGTTGGGCGCCAGCTTGCGGACCGCATTGTGCATGGAGGGGTAGAGCGCGGCTTCGACGCCGATCATCTCGATCCTGGGATTGATGGATTTGGCGGCGATCGCCACCCCCGACAACACCCCGCCGCCACCGATGGGCACGACGATCATGTCGAGATCGGGAAAATCCGCCAGTAGTTCCAGGCCGATCGTGCCCTGGCCGGCGACGATCAGGGGGTCGTCATAGGGGTGAACGAAGGTCAGGCCCTCGCGCGCTGCCAAGTCGCGGGCAAAAACGGCCGCACTGTCGATGCTCTCGCCCTGGATCAAAATCCGGGCGCCGAAACTGGCCGTGCGTTCGACCTTGTTGAAGGGCGTGCCCTCGGGCATCACGATAGTGGAAGGGATGCCCAGGCGTTGGGCGTGATAGGCCACACCCTGGGCGTGGTTGCCGGCGGACATGGCGATGACGCCCGCGGTCTTGGCCGCGGAATCCAGGCTCGCCAGTTTATTGAAGGCACCGCGATCCTTGAACGAGCCGGTGTATTGCAGGTTCTCCAGCTTCAACACGATTTGGCTGGCGCCGGTCGCTTCCGCCAGGCGCGCGGCGGGAATGGCGGGCGTGCGAAGGACATGGCCCGCGATCACTGAGGCGGCCCGGCGGATATCGTCGATGGTCACGCTGGGGTTGGTGGCGCTCATGGCGATCGCTCCGGGGTCAATCGCAAAAGACTTTCCTCGCGCCCGACGATAGTGACGTATCGGCCATCCTGCCAGGGTCTGGTGAAATCGGCGTAATGGCTCGAGATCGGATTGCCCGATTGTCCGCCGGCGATGGCGAAACGCGAGCGCGAGAGGTCGGCCAGATCGAAGAGTGCGCGCAGGCTGGCACCATGCAGATCGTCGAAGGCAGCACCGCTGGCGTCCTCCACCAGGGGGCTCGCCCGGTTGACGGTGTAATTGTCGCCATCGACCGGCAAATCGAGATCGAACAGGGGGGCGATGCCGGGCAGGCGGCTGAATAGCGGATGGTCGAAATGGGCCCGGTGGGCCTGGGCCCAGCGCCAGGTGGTCCGGTCGCGCCCATAGGCCTTGGCCAGGGCCCGGAAGGCCAGATCATGGGATTGCTTGGCGCGCAGCACGCAATCTTCGATCGCCGGCGTTCCCGGATCGTCGCACAGGGCCGAGGCCGGGCCGCCGCGCAGGGCTTCCGCCAACAAAGGCGCGTCCCAGAACCAGAAAGCCGAAAAATCATTGCCCAGGCGACCATCGAGCAGCAAATGGGCGAATTGGCGCAGCCAGGCGTCGAATATCAGAGGCTCCGGCCTGGACCGATCCATGCGGAAATCCCAACCCTCGAGCGCCGGTTCGGGCGTCTTGGCCAGCAGGAGCGGGGCCAGCTCCTGGGCGGCCAGCGACAGATCGTCCATCTGCATCGCCCCCATTCCATCCAGATCGAAGGCCGGCCGCCCCGCGATCATCTGGCGGATGCGATCGATGCGGTAGTTCGCCTCCCAGCGCGCGGTCACGAAATAGGGGTAGGCATCGTCGATGACCTTGTTGTTGGCGGTCGCCAGATAGCTCTGAGCCGGGTTGAGGGATTGGGGCAGGCCCTCGAAGGGAATTGCCCCGACCCAATCATAGGCGCCGCTGTCGCCGGGTACCGGCATCCGGCTGTCGTCGATCGTGGCCTTGCGAATGGGGATGCGTCCGGCCGTCATGAATCCGATATTGCCGGCCACATCGGCGTAGACGATGTTCTGCACCGGCGATTCGAAATTCCGCAGCGCCTCGCGGAAGCCGGCGGCATCGGTCGACCGGTTCATCTCCAGCAAGCCCAGGGCCGTGTGATCGTCGGGCCGCAAGCCCGTCCAGGCCAAGGCATAGGCCCGACGGGTCTTGGGATCGATATCGATCAAGGGGCCGTGGCTTGTTTCCTCGATCGTTTCGACCACCGCGGCCTCGCCGCGAATGCGAATGGTCTCCTCTCGCTTCACCAGCAGTTGGGGGCCCTTCGGGGTTTGGTAGTGTTCGTCGTCAATCAGGGTTTCGATGAAAAGGTCCTGGGTATCGGCCTGGGTGGTGGTGAAGCCCCAGGCCACATGCCCGTTATGTCCGATCACCACCAGCGGCACGCCGGGTGCCGTGGCGCCAACGAGAATTCGGCCCGGCATCTCGATACGCGCCAGGTACCAGGCCGCCGGCAGACCAAGTTCGAGATGCGGGTCGTTGGCCAGCAGGGGCTTGCCCGTCATGCTGCGGCTGCCGGCCAGGACCCAGTTGTTCGATGCGCCGGGCAACGGCATCCACGCCGGGTCATCGAGGTATGACAGGCGCTGCGCCGTCGGCCAGATCCAGTTCAAATCGCGGGGCTGCAGACGGCTGGCCAATTCCGCGCGCAATTGCTCGTCGCGCCAATTGCCCGACAGCTGCCAGGCCATCAATCGGCCCCAGACGAGGGAGTCCGCAGGCTGCCACGCCTCCGGCCGATAGCCCAGCAGCAGAAATTCGGGCGCAGGAAGGCTCTCGCTGTGCGCCATATAGGCATTCACGCCGGCGGCATAAGCCTGAAACAGATGCTGAGCCTCGGGCGGCAGATGCTCATAATTTGCCTGTGCGACGCGATAGAGACCGAGCCGCCGCATGAAGCGATCGGTCTTGATCGTGGCCGGGCCGATTACCTCCGACAATCGTCCGGCACCCAGCCGGCGCGTCAGGTCCATCTGGAACAGGCGATCCTGGGCATGGACGAAGCCGAGGGCGAAGGCCGCGTCTAACTCGCTGCCGGCGCGGATGGTGACGACCCCGACATCGTCGCGGCCGATGTCGATGGCCGCTTGCGGCCCGGCGAGGCGAATACTTCCCTCCATGCGGGGAAGCGTGGCGAGCATCAGACTGCCGATTCCGGCAATCGTCAGTAGCAGAAGCGCGCAAATCCAGAGTGCCAGGCGACCGGCAAGCCAGCGCATGGCCTAGATATCTTCGAGAATGCGATGTCGGTCGGCGTCGAGCGCCGGCGCCGCGCCGCGTGTTGCGGGATCGTCATAGCCGGAAAGCTTGATGGGATTGCCCGCCAGCCGCAGCCCCCCCATTGCCGGGTCGTCGAGGGAGACCACCATGTTGCGCGCCAGAACCTGGGGATCGGCCAGCACCTGTGCCACATCGTTGATGGGGCCGCAGGGGATGCCTGCCTTACCCAGAACATCCAGCCAGTGGGAGACAGGGTTCTTTTTCAATAATGATTCCAAATTCTCGGCCAAGGCTTGCACGTGATCGGAACGCGTGGCGTTCGTTGCATAACGGGCATCGCGCGCGAGTTCGGGTCGCTCGAGGGCTTGGCACAGTTTTATGAACAAAGCATCGGTGCCGGCCGCGATTACCAGATGCCCGTCGGCGGCGGCGAAGGCGGCAAAGGGCGCGATGGAGGCGTGGCGCGCTCCCAAAGGTCCTGGTGAACGCCCGGTCGCGAAGTAACGGGTAATGGCGTTTTCCAGGATGGCAACCTGGCAATCCAGCATGGCGACGTCGACCTTCATGCCGGCATTGCTTCGCGCCCGATCGTAAAGCGCGGAGACGATACCGATGGTCGTGAACAGCCCGGCGCTGATATCGCCGATGGAGGAACCGACGCGGGTCGGCGGTCCGTGGGGATGGCCGGTAATGCTCATGATTCCGCCCATGGCCTGGACCACCATGTCGTAAGCTGGGCGATTGGCATAAGGCCCGCTATGGCCAAAGCCCGAGGCGGCGGCATAGATGAGGCGCGGGAATCTGGGATGCAGGCTCTCCCAGCCGTAGCCGAGCTTCTCCATCGTGCCCGGCCGATAGTTCTCAACCAGTACGTCTGTCTTGGTGAGTAATCGTTCAAAAACAGCGCGGTCGGCCTCGTTCTTCAGATCGAGGGAAATGGATTCCTTACCGCGGTTGAAGGCGGTAAAATAGCCGGATGTGCCATTGATGAAGGGGCCGTAGTGCCGGGAATCGTCACCTTCAGGGGCTTCGACCTTGATGATGCGGGCGCCCAGGTCGGCGAGCACCATGGTGCAATAAGGGCCGGCGAGCACCCTGGTCAGGTCCAGAACGATGAGGCCCGAAAGCGGTCCCGCGACGGTCATGGCCGCTTCATAGCGGGTCGCATGACTTTGCGCCAGCGACGGAGTGGTGAACAGGAGTCAGGGCAGGCTCGCCGGCTCGATCTTCAAGCCCGCCGGCAGCGTCGCTGCACCCAGGTCCAGCTTGTCGCCTATCACCGGAATGCTGACCGTATTGCCCTCGTTGAGATGCAGCTTTATGGCGAAACCGCCGATGGCGGCCGGCTCGGTCTTGTGATCGGCCGGCCACAGCGTAAGAGAGTCCGTCTCGTCGGTTTTGCCGGTTTCGACCAGTCGCACCTCGGCGGCACCCATGAAGCCTTCGACGGCGCTCGCGTCCTTTGCCACCAAGCGATAGCGCGCCAGCGGCTTATCGGGCGCGGCATAGGTCAACAGGCCCACGGTTTCCTTACGCGCGCCGAAAGCCGTATCGTCGGTTGCGGAATAAGCGGCATGGAGCGCGATCAGGCGGACCAGCCCGCCGCTGTTGGGCACATCAAGGGTGGCCCAGCAGTCGGATGGGCCGTTGCCCGTTGCGCTAAACAGACGACGCCCGTTATAGAGGCCGAAGACCGTGTAGCTGTCGCGCGCCCCGCAACAGCCGGATTGGCGCACCACGAACAGTGGTTGCTCGCCTGCAATCTCGCCGCTGTCGCCGGCCTCCTTGAGCGACCATAGAGATTGGCGCTTGCCGGACGGATCAATTTGCCAGACCGTGGCGGCGACGGTACTCGCGAGCAGGCCCTCGGTGTCGTCGCGCCGCGTGGTGTCCACGTCCAGACGCATCACCAACCGCGTCGGCGCGTCGGCGCCCCATTGCAAGCGACTATCGAACAGGAAGGTGCGATTGTCCGTCCGCGTCTGCATGGCGGAACCGGCCGTGCGGATGTCGATGGTGGATTCTGCCCGATCGGCGGTCTGCGCCAGCGCGCCATCGGCGGCGGACAAGGCGAGCAATGCGGCGAGCAACGCGGTGGCTGATTTCATTTCCTGGTGGGGCGTGATTGATTCCTGCGCTTGAGAGAACCTTTTTCGGATCAGATGGTCAATGGACAAGACCCCGGGGCCCACGCATGACGAGACGGAGAGGTTTGCAAGCAATTCACGACACCGTGAGCAGATTTCATGGGCAACTTCGAATATGCCGATCGCCGCGCCATTGATCGGGAAGCAGCGGCCGCATAGCATGACCAATGAAAGCGAGCCGCTTCGCCACTTTCAGCAAAGACCCGATCGTTCCAGCCGGCAAACAATCGACGTAAAGAATGCACAAGTCACGAGGGGTACGATGAGTCATGAAACTGCGCTTTCAAACGTCAAGGAAATAGCCGATCGCGTTCTGGCTCCGGCCGCCCGGCAGAGCGACAAGGAAGGCCGGTTTTCGACGGAGGCTGTTGATGCGCTTGGCCGGGCTCGGCTGCTCGGGCTTTTACTGCCGGCCGAGTCAGGCGGCTTGGGTCTTGGCCCGTCGACATTCGCGGCCGTCACCGCGACGCTTGCCGAAGCAGATGCATCGGTGGCGATGATCTATCTCATGCATGTGTGCGCCGCCGCCACGATCGCTGCGGCGCGACCCGGCGCCGCCGTCGCACAGACCTTGAAGGAGATAGCCGACGGCCGACATCTGTCCACGCTCGCGTTTAGCGAGGCCGGCTCGCGCAGCCACTTCTGGGCGCCCGTGTCGCGGGCGCGTCGAAACGGGACGGGCGTCCGGATCACAGCAAAGAAGTCCTGGGTGACGAGCGCCGGCCATGCGCAAAGCTATGTCATTTCGTCGCTTGCCTCCGATGGGACCAACCCTACCGATTCGACGCTTTTCCTCGTGCCGGCGGGCGCGCGAGGGCTGTCGGTCGCGGGCCCGTGGGACGGCCTGGGGTTGCGGGCTAACGCCTCTGCCCCGATGGCACTCGACGATTGCGAGGTTCCTTCCGGATTCCAGCTAACGGAGGATGGCGCGGGCTTCCAGGCGATGCTGGACGTCGTATTGCCGCTGTTCAACCTGGGGTCGGCGGCCGTGGCGCTGGGCCTCTGTCGCGCGGCGGTGACGGGAACGGCGACGCACCTGAAGAGCGCCCGATTCGAGCATCTGGGCCAGAGCCTTGGCGAAAGCCTACCGACGCTGCGCGCGCAACTCGCAGCGATGCAGATCGATACAGACGGCCTCTCGGCGCGCATTGACGACTTGGTCGATCACCTAGAGCGGCCGCGGGACACGACCGTATTGCGCGTGCTCGAATGTAAAGCTGCGGCAGGGGAAGTGGCCATCAGCGTTACCTCGGCAGCTATGCGGGTGTGCGGCGGATCGGCGTTCTCGAAGCAGATGAACATCGAGCGGTTGTTCCGCGATGCCCATGCGGGAGCTGTCATGGCGCCGACAGGCGATGTCCTACGCGAGTTCATTTCGAAGGCAATTCTGGGAATGCCCCTCTTTTGAACACGAAGGCATAGGAACGAGAGGGCGGCGCGGGGCGGAAGTCCTTATGGACCGAACGACTCCATTTGGCGATAACTCACTCTGATGAGAGGAAGGCCATGGACCGAACGATCTGGGTGGGAGCCGTTTCATACGATCCGAAAGTAGTGACGATCTGGGAAGGCATGCGTCGTTATTTCGTCGAAGAGGCGCGTCTGCCCTTGGAAGTCGTACTGTTCCAGAGCTACGAAGCCCAGGTGCAGGCGCTTCTCGCGTCGCCCGGCGATCCCGTGCCGCGCATCGACATCGGGTGGAACACAAACCTTGCCTATCTGCAGACCGATGAGTGGAGCGGCCATCGCTGCCGGCCGATCGCCATGCGGGATACCGATCTCGGCTGGACAACGAAGATCGTCGCGGTGAGCGGAGGACCCCTCGCTACGCTTTCCGATCTCAGAGACCGCACACTGGCGCTTGGCAGCCGCGATAGCGGGCACGCAGCGATCTTGCCAGTTCACTTTCTGGAGCGCCAGGGTTTGGCGGAGGGACAAGACTATCAGACGCTGCGCTTCAACAGCGATCTCGGCAAGCATGGCGACACCGGCAGAAGCGAGGCCGATGTCATCCGTGCGGTCCTCGACGGCCGGGCCGACGCCGGCGCAATCGGCAGCCCATTCTGGAAGGCTGTACACAGCGAACGCCTTGTGCCGGATGGTGCGTTGCGCGAAATCTGGACCTCGCCGCCGTACAACCATTGCATGTTTACCGCCCGACCTGATCTCGATCAGGCAATCGAGCGACGGTTCGCGGACGCCCTATCGAAGATGAGTTACGACAATCCAAGTCACCGGGAGGTGCTGGATGCCGAGGGGCTTCGTCAATGGGTGGTGCCGCACCTCGATGGGTATGATTCGTTGCGCGAGGCATCGGCGCAACAAGGGTTTTTCAGGCGCACATAGTGACGTCGGTCGTGGCAGGAAAGGGCCGGCGCTCAATACGATGTGCATCCGCCACGCCTCACGCGCAATTGAAGATCGTCGCCAAACGGCGCTGATGCTCGCTTTCCCGCTCAAAGGCGCGACGTACCGCAGCAAAAGACTCGGCGAGTGGAAAGATGTCGCGCGTGACGAGCAGGTCGGCGTCCTCGGCGCCTACTGGATGCCAGGCGACGCCCTCGGCCGTGATCGTGACTTCCGGCACCAAATCCGCGCGCGCGAGTGCAACGCCTTGCGCGGCGAAACCGCGCAAGGCAACGCGACGGATTACCCGGTTCTCCGCGTCGATTTTCTGCGCATCGAGGAAGCGCCGGAACTCTTCGGCTTCGTCATCGGTGGAAACGGTTGCTGCCAATCGGACCCGGAACCCTTCGGCGCGTGCGCGCTCTATGCCTCTCCATGCGCGTGCCCATGTGCCTTTTCCGCGATGGCGGTCGTGCCGCTCGGGCGTCGGACTGTCGAGGCTGATCTGCAGTGTTACGCGATCGCGTGGCAATGAGCGGAGCGTTTCGAGGCGTCGCCCGGCAAACAGCATGCCGTTGGTGAGCACGGTCGTCGGCGCGGCGGCAGCGCAGGCGACCAGGATATCGCCGATATCCTCGAGCAGAAAGGGCTCGCCGCCGGTCACGAAAATCTCGCGGACACCGAGGTGGGCCGCCTCGCGGGCAATCCTCTGTACGCGGTCGAGGCCGAGCGCCCGCCGCGGCGCCTGGGGCGAAGAACGCACGCAGCAATAGTCGCAGCGCAAGTTGCAGTCGAAATTCGTATAGAGCCAAAGGCGCGAACCGACGGGGCGATCAGTGTTAGCGTTCGCGGGTGCCTCCCCGTACCGAACCACCCAGCGCGTGCGACCCGCCTCCATGGTCGTAGCGACCAAGGTGTTTTGGGTGAAGCGACACCAAGCCTCAAGATCGACGCCGACGCTTGCCTCGCGGCCGATGACGGCGACGAGGTCGCCCGGTCGACTGCGGCGCAGCGCCCCAATCAGCTCTGGCAGAAGTCCGGAGGCAAATGTCCTGGTGCCCGCGTCCAGTTCGATATTCGCTTTCATAGGCATGCACCATCCTATACCGAGCGATCCGTATCGTAAATCAGGGCCAGCGATGCCCGCGATGGGGATCGCCGATCATCGGTACGACGGTCGACGAAAACGATTGCATTGCCCAAAGCAACCTGACGATTCCACTTGGCGCCAACAGGTGTGCTCAACAGTAGCGATACGCATCAAAGATGAACATCACGAACCCGTGAATAATTGAAATTCGTTTGACGCAATATGAAAATTGAATCAACGTTTGTAGGCCTATGAGAATAGCTTCGAACAACGCCGATCATCCAGGATCGAAACAAGACGATGCGCAACCTCGACATTCGCCGATGGAGCGGAAGTCACCGGCCGCAGTCTGTTGCGATCGCGGCGCAGGGTCCGCCAGCGTCATGTAGCGGGCGAAAGTCTAATCGCGTGAACGACTGCAACACGGCGAACGCATGCATCATTTGATCGACCCGGCATTGCGATTGGCTTTGGGCAAAGATTCCTGTGCCCTCGTCATGATGGCGAAAGTGCCCCGGATTGGGACCGTGAAGACCCGCCTCACGCCCTTGTTGAACGACGAACAGGCGGCCACCCTCAGCCGCTGCTTCATCCGGGATATGGCAGCCAACATTGGCGGGTTGACCAGAGATCGGCGCCTCATCGGCGTCGTCGCTTATACCCCAGCCGGAGAGGAGAGTGCTTTTGTCGGTCTGCTGCCGAGCCAATTCCATCTGCTGACCCAGCGTGGCGCTGATTTGGGTGAGCGCCTCAGCCATGCGGCAGAGGATCTGTTCGCCGCAGGCTTCGGTGCCGTCTGTCTCATCAATTCGGACAGCCCGACGCTTCCCCAATCCATTTTGAGCCAAGCTGCGGCGGAGCTGCGGTTTTCGGGCGAACGGATAGTGCTCGGGGAGGCCTCGGATGGGGGTTACTATTTGATCGGCCTGAAGAAACCGCTGCCTCATCTCTTTCATCGGATCGATTGGAGCACGCCGCGCGTTTCTGCCCAGACGGCCGCGCGTGCCGAAGTGATCAAGGTAAATATCACGCGGCTTCCGACCTGGTACGATGTGGACGACTGGCCGTCGCTGCAAATGCTTTTCCGAGAACTTCTTAAGCCCAACGGTCCGTCGTCGCAGGGCCCGGCATCTGGGTATCGAGCCCCATTTACGTCTCGGTTTCTGCGCCGGCTCGCCGTCGAGAATCGGACCGTTGGCCAGCTTCTCGCTGAAATGCTGCCGGAGCTCCGCGTCAATTGACGATCGGGGGGTACCGGTTGGCCTTGGCCGCTCTCGGCACCGGATTGCTGTTCCTGCAAGGCATTGGCCTCTGTTTGCAGGCTGCTGCGAGTTTCGATGGCGTCATCGCTGTCGCGCTGGCCGAAGGAGCGACCTATCTGGCGGCAGTCTATTGCATATCGCGCGTCCCGACGAATCGGCGCACTTTCCTCTTGATCTTGGTGACGGCCGCCCTGTTGCGACTCGGCACGGTCGTCCTCCCACCTTACCTTTCTACTGACGTCTATCGCTACGTTTGGGACGGGAGGGTGCAAGCTGCCGGAATCAATCCCTATCGTTACATACCCGCCGATGACGCTCTGACGCCCCTCCGCGACGAAGCGATCTATCCCCATATCAACCGTGCCGACTACGCCCATACGATCTATCCGCCGGCGGCGCAAATCATCTACTTCGTCGTCACGCGGATCAGCGAACGCGTTACGGCGATGAAACTGGCCATGCTTGTTTTCGATGCAGCTACGATCGGATTTCTTGTCCTTCTGCTGCGGGGTCTTGGTGCGCCGCCAGATCGAGTGCTGATTTATGCCTGGCACCCGCTGACTCTGTGGGAGATCGCCGGCAGCGGTCACGTCGACGCTGTCGTGGTTGCCTTTCTCGTGTTGGCTCTGCTGGCCCGCCATCGACGCATGCCGGCGCTCGCAGGAGTGTCCATCGCGCTCGGTACATTGGTGAAACTCTTTCCGCTCGTCATTGCTCCGGCGGTCTATCGGCCGTGGGACTGGCGTATGCCGGCGGCGCTCGGCATAACGGTCGTCGTCTTCTACCTTCCTTATCTTTCGGCCGGCAGCGGGGTACTTGGTTTCCTGCCGGTCTATCTGGGCGAGGAGCGGCTGGCATCAGGCTCGGGTTTCTACATTCTGCAGCTCGCATCTTTTCTCTCCGGGCAATCGAATCTGCCGGTTGTGCCATACCTAGGAGGGATAGGAGTGGCATTCGCTTGCACCGCAGTCTTCGTCTCATTCCGCTGCTGGAAATCCAATGATAGCTACCTCACCGGATCGCTCATTTTGGCGATTGTGTTTTTCGTCTTCGTAACGCCGCACTATCCTTGGTATTACCTCTGGTTACTTCCTCTCCTTTGCCTCGTGTCCTATTGGCCCGCATTGCTTCTGACCGTAGCCAGTTTCCTTCTATATGCCGTATTGGAGGAAAGGTCGCCGGCTCGGGAGTTTCTGGTCAACAGTTTGTTATATGGATCTTTCATGCTTGCAGCGTTGATTCATCTGTGTGTTCATCGTCGGCAATCGATTGCGGCCACGCAGGCGAAATCCTAGGCGAGGGTAAGGTGGCAAGATCGGCTCCTTCGACGGCAGCAGCAATTCGCTCGCACCGCTATTTCGAGCACGCTGGCGATGCCTTGGGTCCGATTGCCGATCGTGAGCCGGTCTGCCTTTATCTCGAGACGACCAACCGGTGCAATCTTCTCTGCACGACTTGCCCGCGCACCTTCGAAGATCTCGAACCCCCGGCAGACATGAGCTGGGAGTTGTTCACTTCGATTGTCGATCAGTTCCCCCGGATCGCCCGGGTCGTGCTGCACGGCGTCGGCGAGCCGATGATGGTGCGGGAGCTGCCGCGGATGATCCGCTACCTCAAGGAGCGCGGCACCTATGTCCTGTTCAACACCAATGGTACGTTGCTGACGCGAAAACGTGCCCTGGAGATCATCGATGCGGGCCTGGACGAGCTGCGCGTCTCGCTGGATGCGGCGGAGCCCCGCGCTTTCGAGCTTGTGCGCGGACGCGACATGTTCGATCGGATCGTCCGTAACGTAAGGGCATTCACCAACTTGCAACGTGAGAAGCGAATCGATGCTCCGAGAGTCTCGCTCTGGCTGACCGGCCTCAAGGAAACCATCGGCCAACTACCTGCCTTCGTGCGTTTGGCGCATGAACTCGGGGTCAGAGAGGTGTATTTGCAGCGCCTTGTCTATTTCGCCGATGGCCAAGGGCTGGCACGCGGCGAGTCCGCTCTGTTCGAACAGGTCGACGAAGCCGAAGCGGATGCAATCCGTGAGGCAGAGACGCTGGCGGCAAGCCTGGGGCTACTCTTCAATGCTTCGGGCGCCACGGAGCCCGGCACAAGCCTAAAGAAAAAGGAGGCGGATCGACCTTGGACGTTGTGCCGCCGGCCATGGACTCTGATGTACTTCACGGCCCACGGGCGTGCGATACCCTGTTGCATCGCTCCCTTTTCAATGCGGGGGTATGACAGCTTTACGCTTGGCAATGCGACGCAGCAAAGCCTGCGCGAGATCTGGAACGGCGAGCGATATCAGCAATTTCGTCAGGCCCTGCTCTCCGATGCGCCGCCGAAAGCTTGCGACAAATGCGGCTTGAGATGGAGCCTGTAGCAGGCTCCCCCGACCAACGCCCGGTGGCCGGCAAAGAGCCACGAGCACGGGTCTCAGTCGTCATTCCAGCGCTAAACGAGGAAGATGCAATCGGCGATGTCGTGCGCGCAGTCTTGGCCGAGCCGGTTGACCAAGTAATTGTCGTCGACAATGGCAGCACCGACAAAACGGCAGAACGGGCTCGATCGGCGGGCGCTCTAGTCATCGCAGAACCACGGCGTGGCTATGGGCGGGCCTGTCGGGCGGGGGGCGATGCGGTGGCGCGCGACTGCGACATAGTCGCCTTTCTCGACGGCGATGGCAGCGACTGCCCGGAATTGCTTCCTCAATTGGTCGAGCCACTCCACGCAGGAAAACAGGATTTCGTCATCGGATCGCGGATTCGGGGGCGACGCGAACCGGGTAGCATGAATCGTCAGCAGATCGTTGCCGGGCGCCTCGTTGGCTGGCTGCTCTACCTTCTCTACGGCGTTCGATACACCGACATGGGTCCATTTCGCGCCATTAGACGCGAGGCTCTCATACAACTTGGCATGCGCGAGATCACTTATGGATGGAATCTTGAGATGCAGATGCGCGCTTCACGGGCGGGTTTGAGAATCTTGGAGATTCCAGTCGATCATCGGCTTCGCCGAGGCGGCCAATCGAAGGTATCCGGCACTGCCCTGGGAACGCTGCGGGCCGCGATCCGGATTCTGCTGACATTCACGCGATTGGCGATCGAATTACGCAAAACCGCCAGCCGATGAGCGTTGAGATCAGGGACAGGCGGCCCCCGGCTCATGCCTCTGTTCTTCAGATCGCGGGGTGCCGCCCTGATTGCCCCTCCGAAGATGATCGCACCCACTATGTAACCATTGCTAGAATGCGTGATCGCCAGCCCCATTGTGTGGAAGCCTCTCGAAGGCGATGGACGATCAGCGCATCGACACCCAGGCTGCGGCCCGCCCGGTTAAGGGCGAACATCAGCTGTACGACGATGAGGAAAAAGTAGGTCCACGGCCATTCGCCATGGGTCGAATAGAGGCCCAACCACAAATTGATCGCCATCGCCGCACCGATAATCCCGCTGAGGCGAACCGCGGTACCGGTGATCAACGATACGCCGATGAATACCTCGGTAGCGTAGATTATGGGCGCGAACAGCAGAAAATTGGGCTGCACGATGTATTGGACGAAGTCGCTTTGGAGCGAGAAGGCCGCGCCGTCAACCATCTTGCTGACCCAATAGCGCAGCCCGCCGGAGCCGTCGGGCAAGTCGGTGTAGGTCGGCGGAAGTTTCCACAAGGTCTGCTGCCACCACATGCAACCGATGAAGAAACGCAGGACATAGGTCACAAGGTCCTTGATGTTGCGCTGCTGGGCATCGCGGGCAAGATTAATCCCGGCGATCAGCAGACTCGCGATGACCAAAAGGGCGAACACATAGAACAGGGCTGAGCCGGATAGAAAGTTAATCGCGTCAGCGATCGGATTCGGTCTCATTGCTCGGTACCACTCCGGACTATCGATTCAGATTTCTTGCCCGCCTCGATCCGCCTGCGAAGTCAGCATAATCGCACTGACGATGAATTGGCTTGCGAATATGCCATCCCTAGCGCCCTGGACAACGCCGCGAGTTCAGGCGCAGGGCGAACTCAACCGCGTGACGTCGCCATTATCGGCCGGCAGCGGTTGATAAATCCATGGACAGGTACTGTCTGTCACCCGTCTCGACCTCGCCTCACGAAGATTTGTTGTTTTGCGATCCGACGATTTCGGCGCGGCGCCAGGATGCCGCCCTCGGTGCCGCCTTAGATTCGGGCGATGGGGGAAGAGAGGTCGGGAATGCCGCGCATGGCCCCGAACTCGCTGGAGTGAAGGCTAAGTTTGTGCGATGACCTTTGCCCCATGATTGAGGAACGAAAGTTGGAGCTCATGCTACCGCCGATCCTGCGCGAGAAGGATCCTACTGCATCGTCCCAATTTACGCCGGAAAGCCTTCTGCGTCAGGCGCGTCGGCAAAAGGGCCTTTCCATTGCCTCAGTTCCCGAAATTTGTGTTCTCGATCCGGATGGCGACATCGTGCGCCAACTGATTGCGACTGGGCGAACCCGGCACCATGCCGCCTGGGCCTGCTACCACACGGTTCTTCATGGGTTCGTTCATCAGGAAACTGAATATGGAATCGTCGGCTGTGCCGTTGGCGGTGCGTTTGCCGTCCTCGTTGCCGAGGAGCTTTTCGCCTCAGGCTGCCGCCTTCTCATCAGCGTAACCTCGGCGGGCCAGATTCTCACCTTGCGGGAGCCTCCATATTTTGTCGTCATCGATCGGTCGCTTCGCGACGAGGGTACGAGCTACCATTATCTGCAACCGGCCGACTACAGTGAAGCGGACGGCAGCCTAGTTCAGATCGCCAAGGAATCGCTTGCTTCCGCCGGCGTGGCGGTGGAGGTCGGCGCCAGCTGGACCACGGATGCGCCCTTTCGAGAAACCAGCGCGGCAATCGAAACGGCCAAATCCGCCGGAATCCTTGCGGTCGAGATGGAGGCGGCGTCCCTCTACGCCTTTGCCAAGGCCCGCGACAGGGCTGTTCTTTGCTTTGCCCATGTGACCAACCAGATGGGGCGAGTCGAACGGGATTTCGAGAAGGGTGTCGCAGACGGCGCCGAAGAGTCGCTTCGGGTGATCTCTCTGACCGCCCGTCACTGGCTGGCCCATGCTCGCCCCTAACACGCGATACGCGCCCGCCTCACTCGGCGGTCATGAGAATAGCACAATAATGCGGCCCTCCGCAGGCCGCTTCGGGAGATGCAGAAATGTCGAATAAAGGAGCCGATCGCCAGATCATCCTTACGGCGAACGTCGAGTTCCTGCCTTACGATCTGGAGGGACCGCTTCAGCCGGATATCGCCTGGCGGCCCATCAGCTACGACCGCAAACGGGGCGAGGGCAGCTATCTGATGCGCCTGCAACCCGGCGCCCGGACGATCGCCCACGATCACCCGGGCTTCGAGGATTTCCTGATCCTCGAGGGCGAATTGACCGACAGCGACGGACGGGTGCTGCGCAAAGGGGATTTCGTCAGCTACCGGCCTGGAACCCATCACAATTCCTGGACCGAAACGGGCTGCCTCATTGCCGTATTCGAATGGCGGCCGAGCCGAACTTAGTCTTTGCTTGAGGTTTCCGGACGCTGCCCCGGCTCAATTATCGGGCACTTGGCCGTAAGCCATTGATTTTCCCGAAGCCAGGCTGTAAACGGCCCCGGCGCCTATTTTCCCGCACCTGCGAAGTAAGCCCCTGGCACCATGACCCATCTCGACCAGCTCGAATCACAAAGCGTCTACATCCTGCGGGAGGCCTTCAACCGAATTGATCGGCTGGCCATGCTGTGGTCGCTGGGCAAGGACAGCAACGTCATGGTCTGGCTGGCCCGCAAGGCCTTCTTCGGCCAAGTGCCGTTTCCGGTCATGCATATCGATACCGGCAAGAAATTCCCGGAAATGTATGCCTTCCGCGACCGTTATTCGCAGGAGTGGAACCTCAATCTGTTGCTGGAACAATGCCCGCCGGTCGAGGCCACGGACGCGACCCTGCCGCCGGCCGCTCGATCGGCCGCGCGCAAGACGCTTGGCCTCAAGGCGGCGATCGAGAAATACGGGTTCCGCGGCATCATCGCCGGGATCCGGCGCGACGAGGAGAGCGTGCGCGCCAAGGAACGGGTCTTCAGCCCCCGTGGCGACAGCGGCCAATGGGATTTCCGCGATCAGCCGCCGGAGTTTTGGGATCATTTCAACACCGATCTGCCCGCCGGAACCCATCTCAGGATCCATCCGCTGCTGCATTGGACCGAGCGCGACATTTGGCGCTACATCCGGCGCGAGGGCATTGCGCTGGTGGATCTCTACTTCGCCAAGAATGGCCAGCGTTACCGCTCGCTGGGCGATTCCGACATCACCTCGCCGATGGCGAGCAACGCCGCCACATTGGACGAGATCATCGCCGAGCTGGATGACACCACGGCGCCCGAGCGCGCCGGCCGGGCCATGGACCGCGAAACGGAGGACGCCTTCGAGCGCTTGCGCGCGGCGGGGTACATGTAATGTCCACCCATGCCGCGACCCCGACGGCGGGGACCGAACCGCTTCGCGTCGTCATCGTCGGCCATGTCGATCACGGCAAGTCGACGCTGGTGGGCCGCCTGTTCCACGATACGGGCTCGTTGCCGGACGGCAAGCTGGAGGCCATCCAGGCGATGTGCGAGCGCCGGGGCATGCCCTTCGAGTGGGCCTTTCTGATGGATGCCTTTCAGTCGGAGCGCGACCAGGGCATCACCATCGACACCTCGCAGATCTGGTTTCGCAGCAAGCTGCGCGACTACGTCATCATCGACGCGCCCGGCCATCGCGAATTCATCAAGAACATGATTACCGGGGCGGCAAGCGCGGAAGCGGCACTGCTGATAATCGACGCCAGCCATGGCATCCAGCAGCAATCACGTCTGCACGGCTTCCTGCTCAACCTGTTGGGCATCCGCCAGGTCGCCGTCGTCGTCAACAAGATGGATCTCGTCGATTACTCGGCGACCCGCTACGAGGATGTTCGGCGGATCTATACCGAGTATCTGTCGGGCTTCGGCGCCAAGGCGGATTTCGTCGTGCCGATCTCCGCCCGCGAGGGCGAGAACCTAGTCAAACGCGCAGCCACCATGCCGTGGTATGAGGGGCCGACTTTGATCGAGGCGCTGGATAGCTTCCGCCCGGCGCCCCGGCCCGTCGAACTGCCGCTGCGTCTACCGGTACAGGACATATACAAATTCGACGATCGGCGGATCATCGCCGGACGAATTGAAAGCGGGCGAATTGCGATCGGCGACCGGCTGCTGTTTTCGCCCAGCGGCAAGACCGCGCACATCAATTCGATCGAGGGCTGGAGCCGGCCCGCGGCCGCGCTCCAGGCCCAAGCGGGCGAATCGGTCGGGCTTACCCTGGACGAACAGATTTTCATCGAGCGCGGCGAGATCGCCAGCCTGCCGGACAATCCGCCGATTCTAACTAGCGTGTTCCGCGGCCGTCTGATCTGGCTGAGCCATGAGCCGTTGCGCCAGGGTGCCGAATACCGCCTGAAGATCGCCACGCGCGAGGTGACAGTCACGGCCCAGCGCGTCGAGCGAATCTTCGATACCGAGGATTTGAGTGCGCGCGAGGCGACGGAGGTCGGCCGTCATGGCGTGGCCGATGTCGTGCTGCGCAGCCGGGCGATGCTGGCGCTGGACGAGGCATCGAAGATCGCGCGGACGGGGCGCTTTGTGCTGACCGACGGCCACAACATCGTCGGCGGCGGGTTGATCGACATGAAGGGTTACCCCGACCAGCGCGAGAGCATGACCGTGCGCTCGAGCAATCTGCAACGCGTCGACCACGGTGTGACCAATGTCGCGCGCGTCCGGCGCAATGGACACAAAGGCGCCGTGCTCTGGTTCACCGGGCTGTCGGGCGCAGGCAAATCGACTATCGCGATGCAGGTGGAGAGCCGACTTTTCCAGAAAGGTTATCTGGTCTACGTGTTGGACGGCGATAACATCCGCAGCGGCCTCAATGCCAATCTCGGCTTCTCCCCCGAAGACCGCGCCGAGAATATCCGGCGCATCGGCGAGGTGGCGGCGCTGTTCGCCGATTCAGGCATGATCACCATCGCCGCCTTCATCTCGCCCTATCGCGCCGACCGTCAGCGGGCGCGCGGCGCCGCCAAGGAAAGCTTTCACGAAATCTACGTCAAAGCCGATGTGGCGACCTGCGAAAGCCGCGATCCCAAGGGTCTTTACAAGCGGGCGCGACGCGGCGAGATTGCCGAGTTCACCGGCGTCTCGGCGCCCTATGAAGAGCCGGATGCAGCAGAGCTGATCGTCGACACGGCCACTCACTCCATCGAGGACAGCGTACGCGCTGTCGTCGATTACGTGGAGCGCAACTTTACGCTCACGGAATCATAGGCAAGTAGCTGAATTTCCACGGCAAGATTAGGCTTGCATGTCCGGGGTCCAGTCAGTAGCTTTCGGTTGGAGGCAACTCGCTGACTAACAGGCGAGACAGGGGCCCAAAAAATCGTTGCTGATACGGGGAACAAGCGGCGGGAAATATAAAAGCGAAGCGAACGTGCATCGCGGTGAGCGGTGGCGGTGGGGATGCGATGCGACGTGGGCACAGCCCCACGCGCCGTCGTGTCTCGGGGGTCTTGGGGACAGGGGTCTGCATGAGATGAAGGCGTCGAGGTTTCGATTGCAGATGTCTGATGACGCGACTCTTCGCCCGGGCATGATTCGTTGGTGCCGAAACGCCCTCGATCGCTGGTTCCCGCCCCGCGAGTTGATTTTGCGAACCGACGGCCGGGTGAGCTATCTTGCGATCTCCTCGCGCCAACAGAAAGTGACAGCCGCGATCCTGTTGGGTTTCGCGTTGTGGGGGGGCTATGCCACCACCAGCATGATCGTGAGCGGGCGCCTGCTGGAAGCCAAGCGTGGCGAACTCGATCGCGCTCAGGTCGCGTATGTCGACCTGTTGAACGAGGTGGCGCACTCCTACGATCAGTTCCTAGGCTTCGCGCGCAATCTCAACAGCGACCAGAAGAATTTGCTAGCCCAGGGCAAGAACCCGACGACCGGCGGCGGCATGCCAGACGTCAGCCAGTCCCAGCAGCAGCAGTTGGCCGTGCGCGAAAAACTTCACCTTTTCGAGCTCGATCTGCAAAACGTCGCCAGCACCAACAAACAGCTCACCGACACCGTCACCCGCCTGCACGATGAATTGCAGATTGCGAAGTCGCAGAATTCGAATCTGACGCAGACGCGCGAGGCGGTGAACGCCGAGTTGGTGACGACCCGCCAGCAACTGGCCACCGAGTTGGAGGCCGTTCGGCGCGTTCTGTCCATAGCCGATGGCCGCAAGACGGCTCTGGCCGACCAGGTCACCGTCTTGCAGAACGACCTAGCCACCGCCGACCAGCGCGAGGCGCAAGGCGATCTCGCCCGTCACCTGGCCGAAGAGCAGATCGGCATGCTTCTGAGCCAATTGAACTCCGCGCGTGACGACAATGCCCAATTGATGCGCCGGATCACGGATACCCAGACCGCGCTCTCCACGGCTGTCGGCCAGCGCGATGCCTTGCAGTCCGCCCGACGCGACCTGACGGGGCGCATCGGCGACCTGGAGAACCAATTGGCCTCGATTCAGCGTTCGCAGCAGACGATCGTCGAGCGCCTGGCCGCACGCACGCGCAACGGCGTCGACGAAGTCGAAAAGACAGTGGCCATGACCGGCGTGGATGTCGATGGGCTGCTGCTGGTCGCCGCTCATGAGTTATCCGGTCAGGGCGGACCGTTCATCCCGGTCAAGGAGCCGCCGACCGAGCAGGGCGGCGAGCAGTTGATGGCGAGTGTCGCATCCCTGGACGGCGAGGTGGGGCGGCTGGAGACGTTGCAGCTCGTCCTGCGCACCTTGCCTCTGACCGCGCCCGTCGATCACTATTTCATCGCCAGCAACTTCGGCATTCGGCGCGACCCGTTCAATGGCCGCCTGGCCTTCCATGCCGGGCTGGATCTGGCCAATTCCCTACTGTCACCGGTGCTCACCACCGCGCCGGGCGTGGTGGTTTATGCCGGCTGGATGGGCGGCTATGGCCGGCTGGTGGAGATCGATCACGGTCTGGGCGTGCATACGCGCTACGGCCATTTGGCCCGCTTTAACGTAAAAGTAGGCGATACTGTGGACTATCGCCAGCAGATCGGGCTGCTCGGTTCATCCGGCCGCAGCAATGGGCCACATGTGCATTACGAAGTTCTGGTCAATGGACGGCCTTTGGATCCAATGAATTTCTTGAAAGCGGGGCGTTATGTTTTCAAAGGCTAGCAGTCAAGGCAAACCGGGCAGCGGTCCGGCAAATATCGGCAGCGGCATAGACGGCGCAAGGCCGACCCCGCGCAGCGCCGCACCTTCGATCATCAGCTCCGATCTCAAGATTCTGGGCGACCTGATCAGCGCCGGCGACCTTCAAGTCGACGGAATCGTCGAAGGCGACATCCAGAGCCGGTCGCTCACGATCGGCGAGGGCGCGGTGGTCAACGGCAATGTAGTGGCCGAGACGACCCGCGTCTGCGGACAGGTCACCGGCCAGATCAAGGCCAGCACCGTGACCCTGGATCGCACGGCCAAGGTCGTGGGCGACATCATCCACCAGATTCTGGCGATCGAGCCCGGCGCCTTCCTCGAAGGTCATGTCCGCCACAGCGATCCCGCCGGCGCGGGCGATAGCCGGCGCGATGGTAAGAACGGGACGGGCAGCTAGATCCGATCTTCGGCGACGCGATGCAACGGCCGCCTTCGGGCGGCCGTTTGCTTTTAGCCTGGACGCGACAGGGCGTGCGAGAATAGATCGGGATCGACATTGCCGCCCGAGCAGACAAGACCGACCTTGCGGTCCCGACAGTCGAAGCGCCCGGTGAGAATGGCGGCGAGTGCGACGGCCCCGCTGGGCTCCACCACCAGTTTCATGACCCGGAAGGCAAAGCCCATGGCCGACAGGACTTCATCGTCGCTGACGGCAATGCCGCCGGCGAGCAGGCGATCGTTGAGAGCGAATGTCAACTCGCCTGGCGTCGGCGACATGAGACCATCGCAGATCGACTGAGCTCCAGCCTCGACCGGCAATCGGCGATGCACCAGCAAGGAGCGGCGCGTATCGTCGAAAGCCGCCGGCTCGCAGGCGTAAACGGCCACATCGGGCCAGACGGCCTTGAGCGCCAGCGTGGAGCCGGAAATCAGCCCGCCGCCGCCGCAGGGCAGCAAGGCGGCATCCAGATTTACCCCGCGCGCCTTGGCCTGGTGGGCCATTTCATGACCCACGGTTCCCTGTCCGGCGATGATGTCGGGATCGTCATAGGGACGCACGATGGCCGCATTGCGCCGCACCGCCAGATCCTCGGCGATCGCCTCGCGATTGTCCTTTAGGCGATCGTAGAGAACGATCTCGGCCCCGTAACTTCGGGTATTGGCGAGCTTGATCGCGGGCGCGTCGGCCGGCATGACGATCACCGCCGGAAGGCCTAGAACTTGCGCCGCAGCGGCCACGCCCTGAGCGTGATTGCCCGAGGAATAGGCGACCACGCCCCCTTTGCCGCCGCCCTCGTCGATCAGACGCTTGAGTTTGTTGTAGGCGCCCCGGAACTTGAAAGATCCGGTGCGCTGAAGTTGCTCCGGCTTCACCAGCACGCGCCCGCCAACCCGCTCGTTCAGCGCCGGCCACTCGAGCAGGGGCGTCTCGATGGCCTGACCCGTGATCCGCCGAGCTGCCGCTTCGACGTCGCGGATGGTCGGGAGAGGATTAGAAGTTTGTGATGAATTCATGAATTGCCGTTGCCGCTTCCGGTTCGTCGAGCGCCGGTACATGGCCCACATTGGGTACGACGACGCGTCGAAGGTCTGGTTTCACCTGGGCCATGCGATCAAAGGTAGCCTCGCTCAGCACATCCGACAATCCACCGCGGATGGCGAGCATCGGGCGCGAGCCAAGCGCGCGATATAGGGCCCATAGATTGGGCAATTCGCCGGGCTTTGCGCCCAATCCGCGTGCCAGGGCCACATCCCAGTCGAAATGGAGAATGCCGTCCTCGCCGCGGCGATAGCTGGCGTCCGCCATGCGCAGCCATTTGGCCGGCGTATCCAGGGAAAGCGTCGGAAACATCCCCTTGAGTACGGCGATGGCGCTGTCCCAATCCGAAACCGGGCGGTCGGTGCCGACATAGTCAAGGATGCGCTGATAGCCGTGGCCGGCAATCTCGGGTCCGACATCGTTGAGGATCACGCCCGCCAGCATCGTCGGGCGAAAGGCGGCCAGCCCCATTGCCAGCAAACCGCCCATTGAGGTTCCCACGACGACCGCGCGATGAACCCCGGCCACCGTCAGCAGATCGAGGATGTCGGCCAGATATGTCTCCGGCCGGTAGTTGCGCCAATCGGGATCGCGCGCCGAGCGGCCGCGGCCACGATAGTCGGGAACCAACACCCGGCGTTCGCCGCAAAGCTGCCGGGCGAGAACGTGAAAATCCTTGGAATTTCGGGTCAGGCCGCCAAGGCAGAGAAGGGGCGCGCGTGGTGAGGCGGGATCGCCATAGTCGCGCCAATAGAGCGGCAGGTCGTCCTGGCTGTGGAAGAAGCAGTCGAGAAACCCGCTATCGACGGCCGGCTCGCTCATGCGCCGACGCCGAGCAGCGCGGGAAGGTCGGCAAGCGTCGTGATCCGCACATCCGGGCGGCCGGGCAGCCGATCCTCAGGCTCGCCCCGACGATCGATCCAGACCGCCTGAAAGCCGAAGGCCGCGGCGCCGGCGGCATCCCAGCCGTTGGCGCTGACGAAGCAAATCTCCTCCGGCGCCATGGCCAGCCGCCGGCTCGCCAGGGCGTAAACCTTCGGGTGCGGCTTGAAGACGGCCACATCTTCCACCGAAAGCACCATGTCGAAGACCCGTTCCAGGCCGGCGCCAGCCAAGACCGCACGCAACATCTCGGGCGTTCCGTTCGACAGGATGGCCAGCCGCCGAAGACCCGCGCGAAGCGCGCTCAACACCGCCAGCGCGTCACCGAAGACGGGCAGACTGCGATATGCTGCCAGCAGTTTAGGCGCCACCCGCCGATCGATGCGATGGACGGCAAGCGCGAAATCCAGCGCCTCGGCGGTGACTTGGGCGAAATCCGCATGCTGATCCATGAGGCTGCGCAGCCAAGTGTATTCCAGTTGCTTGCGCCGCCAGAGTTCGCCGACCGCGTCCGCGTGATCGCCCAGAAGGGCGTGGACGGGTGCGCCCACATCGAAGAGCGTGCCATAGGCATCGAAGACGACGGCGCGACAGCGCTTGATATCGCCCATGCCCTAGGGCGTTCCCCGTCGCGTCAGGTCTTGCTGCAGCGACTGGACAACCTGATAAGCGCCCAGGCGGTGACGGTAGACCTGGAGATTCTCGAAAACCCGCTGCACATAGTTGCGGGTCTCCGAGAAGGGAATCGTTTCGATCCAGTCGACCACATCGACACCATAGTCGCGCGGATCGCCATAGAGGCGAATCCACTGGTTGACCCGATCGGGGCCGGCGTTATAGGCGGCGATGGTCAGCACATAGGATTGATCGAAGAAATCCAGCAATTCCTGCAGATAGGCGCGACCAAGCTGGATGTTGTAGTTGGGATCTTTGGTCAGATCGTTCTTGCGGAAGCGCGTCTTCAGGGTCTTGGCCATATGCTTGGCAGTGAAGGGCATCAGTTGCATGAGGCCGAGCGCACCGGCCGGGCTGACCGCCTTCACGTCGAAGGCGCTTTCCTGGCGAATGACCGCCAGCAGCAACGCCTGCTCGGGGCCCGCCCCCTTGGGAATCGCGCGCACGGGAAACAGGTAATCGGTCAGATCGACGCCTTTGGCATGCGCCGATTTGGCCACCATCACCGCAAGATCGTCCCGGCTCATCGCGTGCCCCAGATCGGCGATCATGCGTAGCTCCGTGGGCTGAGCGCTGTCGTCCGTCATTTTCTGCAGAAAGGCGCGGGTGCGATCGGATTGGTCGAGCTGCGCCAGCAGGCGGACGACGCGAACCAGTTCGCGACCCTCGAACTTCGCGCGCTCGGCCTTGCTGGGTTGCGGCATGGGCGCGAACCGCAGCATGTCGCGGCTGCCGATGCGTGCCGCCGCCAATTGGCCGTAGTAGGTCGTCAAGTTGGATGCGGCGGCGCGATACCAGTTCTGGGCGGTGGCCATATCGCCCATCTCCTCCGCCGCGCGCCCGGCCCAATAGGCGCCCCGCGCCTTGCTGATCGGCGAGGTGACTCCGGTATAGAGACCGGTGAAATGGGCGTAGCTCTGCTTGAAATCGTCGAGAAACCTGAGCGCGATCCAGCCGGCCAGCCATTCGCCGTCGGCGAAGGTGACGCCGTCGGTCGCCAAGTGCCCGGCAGCCAGACGATACCCCACGGACATGTCGCCGCGCAGGACGGCGCGGCGCGCCGCGTCCTCCAGCTCCGGCCACATCAAGTCGGGCCGGCTGTTCACGGCCGGCGGCGGATCGAGCACGGTGGCGGCACCGATGTAATCCTCGGCCTTGCGCCGGTTGCGGGCGAGTTCAAACAACAGCCCGGCATCGTGGTGGAGGGCCGGGGGGACGTTGCCCACCGCGACGACGGCGGTATCGTCCTTCTTCATCAACGCAATCCGGGCCCGGGCCAGGGCCTGATGCCCGGCATCGACCAGGGGTATCATTCGGCGTATCGAGGGTTCGTCGCGGTTCCACATCAGGCGATCGAGCCGCGCGACATGATCCTCCGGGCGCAAGAAGCGCGCGAACTCGGCCAGGAATGCGCTTTCGTCACTGTCACTGTCGAAATTCTCGTCGCGCCAGGCAGCGCGCAGCAGTTCGGTGGCCTCGGCCTGCCGACCGTGGGAGATGATGGCACGGGCAAGCGCGGCGGCACCATAGGCGGTTTGCGGCTCGCGTCCGCGAAACCAGGCCTCGACCGCCGCGGGCGGCATGCCTGCCGGAATGTTGTGCTCGGCCATGGCCTGCAGGGTGTTCTGGTAGGGCCATGAGGGATTGTCGCGCATGAACTGGGTGATTTCATCGAACGAGCGCCCCGGCCCCGGCCGGACAAGGTCCAGCCATTGAATGACCTTGGCCGGCAGCTTGTTCTTCGCCATGGCGGCGAACTTCCGGGCGTCGCTCCAATGGTCCAATTCCACGGCCTTGAACGCGGCGCGATATAGGGCTTTGTCGCCGGCCGTGAGCGTCTCCGCACGCGCCGACGGCGCGTGCCAGGCAAGGTAGAGCAAGATAGGCAGAAAAAAGGGAATCGCGCGAATCGTCACCGGACCCTCAGTCATAGGCACGTCAGAATAGCGGAAATTCGCCGGCAAAGACCATGCCGACTAACAGCTTCACAGCGCAACGGTCGACAGCGCCCCCCGCATGCGCTAGAAGCCCGTTCGCAGCAGGGAGGGCCGGCCATGGACAGGCAGTTCGACGATGTGCGCAGCATGGTCATGGCTTTGCAGCCCAGCTATCCCGTCTATTGCCTGCGGCCCCATGTCCTGCGTCAAACTGCCCAGCGATTCCTGGAACTGTTTCCCGGCCGTGTTCTCTACGCCGTCAAATGCAATCCGCATCCCAGCGTGCTGCGGGCGCTTTACTCCGCCGGCATCCGGCATTTTGACACGGCCTCGCTGCCGGAAATCGCTCTGATCCGCGAGAATTTTCCCGATGCCGGGGCCTATTTCATGCATCCGGTCAAATCTCGCGCCGTGATCCGCGCCGCGGCCCGCATTTACAATATCGATACCTACGTCGTCGATCATGAAAAGGAAGTCACCAAGATCATCGACGAAACCGGCGGCGGCGAGGGGATCTGCATCGTGGTCCGTCTGGAGACTCCGCCGGTCGAGGGAACCTTCTTCCATCTGTCGTCCAAGTTCGGCGCCAAAGCGGAGGATGCAGCACACCTGTTGCGCAAGGCGAGTTCCCATGGCTGCCAGGTGGGGCTGGCCTTCCATGTCGGTTCTCAATGCCTGGTGCCCTCGGCCTATCGCGACGCCCTTAAAATCGTCGGCGAAACGATGGAAGCGGCCAAGACGCCGCTGCAAATGCTGGATGTCGGCGGCGGCTTCCCCGCCCATTACGTCGGGGTCGATACGCCGCCCCTCGAAGACTTCATGGCGGCCATCGAAACCGGTGTCAAAGACCTGAAATTGCGTCGGGACTGCGTTCTAATGTGCGAACCCGGTCGCGCCTTGGTCGCCCATGGGGTCTCCATCATCGTCCAGGTCCAGCTGCGCAAGGGCAACCAGCTCTATATCAACGACGGCATTTACGGTTCATTCGACGAAATGGTCTCGGTCAAGATCAAGGTTCCGGCCCGGATGGTGCGCCTGAAAAACGAATCGACATCGGCGCTCGAATCCTTCGTCCTCAACGGGCCGACCTGCGACTCGCTCGATGTGTTGCCGGGCACGTTCGAGCTTCCCGGCGATATCGAGGACGGCGATTGGATCGAGATCGACCGCATGGGGGCCTATTCCAACGCCACCGCGACGCATTTCAACGGTTTCTATCCAGACACGCTTGTCGTGACCAACGATCAGCCGATGGCCGCTGCCTGATCCGTCAAGCGGCGGCGCCTCGCCGCATATCGGCCAGAGCGAGGCCGGTCAGCGCCGTCAGAACAACAAGCCCACCCGCGATGGCCCGCCACCCCGGGTCTTCGGCCACCGCCAGCCAGACCCAGAGCGGTGCCAGGACGGTTTCCAGGAGCGACATCAGCGCCGCCTCCGCCGAGGGCAGCAATTTGGCGCCAGCCAGATAGAGCAATAGCCCGAGGCCGAATTCGATCAGGCCGAGAAAAGCCATGAGGCCCAGATCCCCCGCCGTGGCTTCGCCGAGATGGGAAAGGGGCAGGAACACCAGCCCGGAAAGAAGCGCCGCCAGGCAGACTGCGGGCAGAAGATCGACACCGGGATGCCGGCGAGTGATCACGGTGACCATGGCGAACAGGGTGGGCACGCCCAATGCCAGAATGTCGCCGATCCAGGCGCCGCTGGCATAGTTGTCCGACACCATCAGGGCCACCCCCGCGAAGGCGAGGACCATGGCTATCGCCACCGGCAGGCGGATCGCCTCGCGCATCGCCACCCAGGCGGCGAGCGCCGCGAAGAGCGGAGTCAGGCTCAACATAACCACCACATGGGCGACCGTGGTGAAATGCAGGGCCGCCATGTAGCAGGTCGAATCCGCGGCGAAGAAGACCGCAACGGAGAATCCGGGCCAGCCGAGGCCCAGGAGCGCGCCCCAGGGACGTCCACGAGTCTTAATCGTCAAAACGACCAGCAAAACCAGGCCCGCCGCTAGAGCGCGCCCACACATGATGGTGAAGACATCGGCGCCGATGAGACGAAAGAGCAGCCCGCCGAGGCTCCAGACCGTGCCGGCCGCAGCAACCAACAACAGTCCCCGACGATGTCCCACGATCATGCCAGCGCCGTCCGGCGAAGATCGAGCGCCGCATAGACGGTGACAGTCGTCAAAACGATAAATCCCCCGACAATGGCGCGGATCCCCGGATCTTCGTCGAAAAAGAAATAAACCCAGATGGGCGCGCCAACCGATTCGATGATGGACAGCAGCGCGCTTTCGGCCGCCGGGATGAGGCGCACGCCATAGGTGAACATGACCATGCCGACGGCCATCTGCAACGCCCCGAAGGCGACGAGCCAGGCGAGATCGGAAGAGGCGACAGGCCAGGGCAGGCGATGGCCGAAGGCAAGCACGGCAAAGCTGAGGATCGCGGCGAAGACCGCAGCAAGACATGACGCCGGCAGCATCTGGACGTGGCGACGATGACGCGTCACGACCACGGCCATGGCGTAGAAGACCGCAATCGCCAAGCCCAGCAGATTGCCGAGGTAGGAGCCGCCGCCGATGCTTTGCGCCACCATGACATAAACGCCAAAGGCGGAAATCAGCATGGCGGCCATGGTGCGCAAATCGATGCGCTCACGTATCAGAAAAAGAGCGAGCAGGGCGGCGATGAAGGGCGAGAGGCTTTGCAGGATGAGCGTATTGGCGACCGAGGTCAGCAATACGGCAGGTATGTAGCAGGTCGAGGCGCCGCAAAAGCACAGGCCGATGATCACGCCCGGCCAGCCGATTTCGCGAAAATGCGCGAAGACCAGGGCGCGTTTGCGAATCGCGAGGAACAAGAACATGGTCGCTGCAGCGCTGAGCGAGCGCCAAAAGATCGTCGTCCAGGGATCGGTGTGAACCGAGCGGATGAATATGCCGCCGGTGCTCCACCATAGCGCCGCACCGGCGACCAGCAGAACCCCCACGCGATGGCGGGCAGTCTCCGTCATCGATCCAACCGAGCGGACGGCATGTGAGAAATGCCGAATGAAATACGCGGCATGAACGGCCCAAGGCATTCAGGAATTGCAGTCTGGCGGGGCGCAGCGCCGCCGCCAATTGCCTAGCACGAGCAAGGGGAAAAGTAAAAAGCAGCGGAAATTCTAATCCCGCGAAGTGCCAATTCAAGGTTCGGGGCGGCAACGGGGCCGTTGGCAGAAGATTGTGGGAACGATCCGGCGGAGAGGTCCGGCACATTGGCGTTTGAACGACCTTTGGCGTTTGAACGACCTTTTCTGCCTTGAATGAGACCATTGCCTGGGTCCTTTCTGGTCACCAAACAGTTGCCGCAGACGCCCGGAACGAGCGATAACTCCGCGATCGCCTGCGCGCATCCTGGTGCAATGTCGTACGTTTCTCGGGTTTCGACCCAGCGTTCGGTTGACGCTGGCGGCGAGGCGGCGTTAGGTTGCCCGCCTATCATGATAGAGGAGATTACAGTTGTCTGAAGGCCAAACTCCGGCGCACCAGCCGCGCCATCCCGGCTCGAGTCGGCGCGCGGCGCGGACGGTGCCGAAGGGCCGCCAGATCGACCCGGCGGCGCAGAACGAAATCCGGGCGCTGCTGGGGACGGTAGAGCGGCGGCGTGATCTTCTGATCGAGTTCCTGCATCTCATCCAGGACGAATACGGTCATCTCTCGGCCGCCCATTTGATGGCGCTCGCCGGCGAATTGCGCATGGCGCAGGCGGAAGTCTACGAGGTTGCTACCTTTTACGCGCATTTCGATGTGGTGCGCGAAGGGGAGACGCCGCCGCCGCCCCTGACCATCCGGGTCTGCGACAGTCTGTCTTGCGCGCTGGCGGGAGCGGAGAATCTGCTCTCCGCTCTTCAATCACGGCTGGGTCCCCATGTTCGCGTGGTGCGGGCACCCTGCGTTGGTCATTGCCATACGGCGCCGGTGGCGGAGGTGGGTCATCATTTCGTCGATCGCGCCGATTTTGACACGGTCGCAAGCGCGGTGACCGAACACCGGCACCACTCTGAGATTCCCAGCTATGCCGATCTCGGCGTCTATCGTGCGACCGGTGGCTACGTCACATTGCTGCGGCTGCGGGGCGGCGAACTGACCCGCGAACGGCTGGTCGAGATCGTCGACAAGGCGGGGCTACGCGGGTGCGGCGGCGCCGGCTTCCCGACCGCGCGGAAATGGCGTTCGGTGCTCGGCGAACCCGGACCGCGGCTAATGGCGGTCAACGCCGACGAGGGAGAGCCTGGCACCTTCAAGGACCGGTATTTTCTGGAGACCGACCCGCATCGCGTGCTGGAGGGAATGTTGATCGGAGCCCATCTCGTCGAGGCGCCCGAAATCTATTTTTATCTCCGCGACGAGTATCCGGCTTGCCGGGAGATCCTGACCCGAGAAATCGCGCGACTGGATGAGGCCGGTCTATTGGAGGGAGTTCGGGTCCATCTTCGCCGGGGCGCTGGCGCCTATATCTGCGGGGAGGAGTCCGCGATGATCGAGAGCATCGAGGGCAAACGCGGCCTGCCGCGCCACCGCCCGCCGTTGCCCTATCAGGTAGGGATTTTTGGCCGACCGACCTTGATCAACAATGTCGAGACGCTCTACTGGATTCGCGATCTGGTCGAACGTGGCCCCGAATGGTGGCAAGGCCAGGGACGCAACGGCCGCAAGGGCCTGCACGTCTATTCGGTGTCGGGCCGGGTGGCCGATCCGGGAGTCAAGATCGCGCCGGCCGGGGTCACGGTGCGGGAATTGATCGAGGAGTTCAGTGGCGGCATGCTGCCTGGGCACAGCTTCAAGGCCTATGTGCCGGGCGGCCCGTCGAGCGGGATTCTCCCGGCCTCGCTCGGCGACGTGCCGCTCGATTTCGGCACGCTTGAGGCGCATGGCAGCTTCATCGGTTCGGCCGCCGTTGTCATTCTGTCCGATCAAGACAATATCAGGGAAGCGGCGCTCAATCTGATGCGTTTCTTCCAGGACGAGAGCTGCGGGCAATGCACGCCGTGCCGGCTGGGCACCGAGAAGGCTGTGAAGCTGATGGCGGCGCGCGGCTGGGACAAGGCGTTGCTTTCGGAATTGTCGGTGGCGATGCGCGACGCCTCGATCTGCGGGCTGGGCCAGGCCGCGCCCAATTCGCTAACCTCGGTGATGACTCATTTCGCGGCAGAAGTGGGACTTGCACCGGGATCGGCGAACGGACTGCTCCGATGAGCACGATCAAATTCATCATCGACGGCGTCGATGTCGAAGGTAACGAGGGCGAGACCATCTGGCAGGCGGCGGCGCGCAATGCCATAGCCATTCCTCATCTCTGCTACTCGCCGGCCCCGTCCTACCGTCCCGACGGAAACTGCCGCGCCTGCATGGTCGAAATCGAGGGTGAGCGCGTGCTGGCCGCGTCTTGCATTCGCAAGCCGACGGTGGGAATGAAAGTTGGCGTCGCCACCGCCCGGGCCGAGACGGCGCGGCGCATGGTCTTCGAGCTGCTGGTCGCCGACCAGCCGGTCCGTGTAACCTCGCACGATCCCGATTCGAAGTTTTGGGGCTGGGCCGAAATGGTTGGGGTGACCGAAAGCCGCTTCCCCACTGACGGGCGCCCCACCTGCGACATTAGCCACCCAGCGATGGCAGTCAATTTAGACGCTTGCATTAGCTGCAATCTCTGCGTCCGCGCCTGCCGCGAGGTCCAGGTCAACGACGTGATTGGCATGGCTGGGCGTGGCCACCACGAAAAGATCGTTTTCGATTTCGACGATCCGATGGGCGATAGCTCCTGCGTTGCCTGCGGCGAATGCGTGCAGGCCTGCCCGACCGGGGCGCTGATGCCGGCGGCGCTGCTCGACAAGCACCAGACCCGCACGCAATGGGCGGACCGCGAGGTCGACAGCCTGTGCCCATTCTGCGGCGTCGGCTGCCAGCTCACCTACCACATCAAGGACGACAAGATCCTTCACGTCAGCGGCAAGGATGGACCGGCCAATCATGCCCGGCTCTGCGTCAAGGGCCGTTTCGGCTATGACTACGCCAACCACTCGGACCGGCTGACCGTGCCGTTGATTCGCAAGGACGGGGTGCCCAAATCGGCCGACGACCAAGTCGATCCAGCCAATCCGTGGACGCATTTTCGCGAGGCGACGTGGGAAGAAGCGATGGCCCGCGCCGCCGGCGGCCTGATCGAAATCCGAGAGCGCAAGGGCGGGCCAGGGCTGGCGGGATTTGGCTCGGCCAAGGGCTCGAACGAAGAGGCCTATCTATTCCAAAAGCTGGTGCGTACCGGCTTCGGCACCAACAATGTCGACCACTGCACCCGGCTATGCCATGCCTCGTCGGTGGCGGCGCTGTTCGAGGGCATCGGTTCCGGCGCCGTGACCGCGCCGTTCTCGGCCGCGCTCGACGCCGAGGTGATCGTAGTCATTGGCGCCAACCCCACCGGCAACCACCCGGTGGCCGCCACCTTCATCAAGAACGCCGTGAAGCGCGGCGCCAAGCTGATTGTCATTGACCCGCGCGGCCAGGATTTGTCGCGCCACGCCACCATCAACGTACGCTTCAAGCCGGGCAGCGACGTGGCGCTGCTCAACGCGATGCTGCATACCATCGTCACCGAGGGGCTGACCGATCGGCAGTATATCGCCGGCTTCACCGAGGGTTTCCCCGATTTGGCCGAGCGCATCCAGGGCTTTTCGCCGGAGGCGATGGAGCCGGTCTGCGGTGTCCCGGCGGAGACCTTGCGTACCGTCGCACGACTATACGCGCGGTCGAAGGCCTCGATCATCTTCTGGGGAATGGGCATCTCCCAGCATGTACACGGCACCGATAATGCCCGCTGTCTGATCGCGTTGGCCCTGGTGACCGGCCAGATCGCGCGGCCCGGCACTGGGCTGCACCCGCTACGCGGCCAGAACAACGTTCAGGGCGCCTCGGATGCCGGGCTGATCCCAATGTTCTTCACCGACTACCGGCCGGTCGATCTGCCGTCCGCCCACGATTATTTCGAGGCGAGCTGGGGCGTGCCCCTCGATCCCAAACGGGGCCTGACCGTGGTCGAGATCATGACGGCGATTCATGCTGGCCAGATCGAGGGCATGTACATCATGGGCGAAAACCCCGCGATGTCCGATCCTGATGTGCACCACGCCCGCCAGGCGCTAGCCAAACTCAAGCATCTGGTGGTCCAGGACATCTTCTTGACCGAGACGGCTTGGCATGCCGATGTGGTCCTTCCAGCCTCCGCCTTTCCGGAAAAGACCGGGACCTTCACCAACACCGATCGCAGGGTGCAACTTGGCCGCACCGCGCTCCCGCTGCCCGGGCAGGCGCGGCGCGATCTCGACATAATCATCGATCTGGCCAACCGGCTCGGTTGCGGCTGGAACTTCTCCGGCGTCGGCGAGGTTTACACCGAGATGGCAAACACCATGCCTTCGCTCAAGAATATCAGTTGGGACCGGCTCAAGCGCGACGGCGCGGTGACCTACCCCGCTGACGGGGCCGACGTGCCGGGCAACGAGATCCTGTTCAGCACTGGCTTCCCGACTAAGAGCGGGCGCGGCAAGATTGTTCCAGCCAACGTCAGGCCGCCCGACGAGCTCCCGGACGCGCAATATCCCTTCGTGCTCTCTACCGGCCGTGTACTCGAGCACTGGCATACTGGCGCGATGACCCGACGCTCGACAGTGCTGGACGAACTCGAGCCCGAAGCGATGGCGTCCTTGGCGCCCCGGGAACTGGAGCGGCTGGGGGTCAAGCGTGGCGACATGATCAGGGTCTCGACCCGACGGGGCGTCATCGAGCTCAAGGTCCGCGCCGATTCCGACGTGCCCAACGGCATGGTGTTCATCCCGTTTTGCTATGCGGAAGCCGCGGCCAATCTGCTGACCAATCCCGCGCTTGACCCCTTTGGCAAGATCCCTGAGTTCAAGTTCTGCGCTGCGCGGGTCGAGCCGGTCAATGCTGCGGCCGAAGCGGCCGAATAGCGCGAGCATTGCGCCCGGCAGTGGGTGAACGATTACGGTAAAGGGAGCATATGGCACAGCTTTCGGATGATTGCTTTGCCATCGGCGGCAACCTGCTCGGCATTGACGTCGCCCGGCGCATGATCTACGAGCGGGTGACTCCCGTCACCGGAATCGAGCAGGTGCCGGTGCGCCGTGCCCTCGGTCGAACCTTGGCTCAGGACATCACTGCCCCGATCGCCGTCCCCGGTTTCGACAATTCGGCGGTCGATGGCTATGCGGTCTATTTCGACGACCTCGACCCCGCTGCCGAAACGAGATTGCGCGTCACGGGTCGTGCCGCCGCGGGCCATCCTTATAGCGAAACGTTGGCGCGCGGGACGGCCCTGCGCATCTTCACCGGCGCGGCACTGCCCGATGGCGCCGACGCGGTGATGATGCAGGAAGATTGCGAGCGCACGGGCGATCTCGTGACGATCCGCCCGGGAATCAAACGCGGTGCTAATACGCGCCGTGCTGGCGAGGATGTCGCGCGCCATTCGGTAGCTTTGTCGGCGGGCCGGCGGCTCGGCCCAGCCGATCTTGGCCTTCTGGCGGCGCTAGGACTCGCTGAAGTGCCGGTTCACCGGCGCGTGTCGGTCGCCCTGCTATCGACCGGCGACGAAGTGCGCGAGCCTGGTGAATCGCTTCGGCACGGCCAGATCTACGACGCCAACCGCTTCATCCTGGCTGCGATGCTGGAGCGATTGGGCGTCGAATTAACGGATTTCGGGATCGTGAACGACGACCCCGCCAGCTTGGGCGAGGCTTTGTGCCGGGCGGCCGCAGAGGCCGATCTGATCGTCACGTCGGGCGGCGTTTCGACAGGCGAGGAGGATCATGTCCGCACCGCCATCGCAAGTCACGGCTCGCTCTACTTCTGGCGGCTCGCGATCAAGCCGGGCCGCCCCGTCGCGATGGGACAAGTTGGCGCGACCCCGTTGGCCGGACTGCCCGGAAACCCAGTGGCGGCTCTGCTGACCTTCGCGCTGGTGGCGCGCCCAATGGTTGAGGCCCTGTCTGGCACGACGGCACATGTCCCGCGGCGTTTCCGGGTCGTGAGCGATTTTTCCTATTCCAAGAAGCTTGGCAGACGCGAATATGTCCGGGTCTCGCTTGACGCTGGCACGGGAGTAGCGGTCCAGGCCCGACGCTTTAGCAAGGAGGGCGCGGGCATGCTGACCTCACTGACCGAAACCGATGGGCTCGTCGAACTGCCAGAGGAATTAACTAAGCTTTACCCCGGCACAGAGGTTGATTTTGTGCCTTACAGTGAATTGATCTGAGCCATGGAAACGCATGCTTCCAAATTGGTCGCGCCGGCAAGCCTCCTGGTCCGGCCGAACCCGGCCGACCCGAAGCTTACCCGCACCGTCGAGGGTATCGATCAAGGCGGCCAGCCGATTCGCACGAGCGTACCGGTCGAGCGTCCCGTGACATTGTTCCTCAACGGCCGGGAGATCGTCACAGTGATGACGATCTCGGACTACCCGGAGTGTCTGGCGGTCGGCTATCTGCTTAACCAGAACATGCTGCTTCCCGACGATGAGATCACGGGCGTTGATTATGACGATGACCTCCAAGTGGTCGTGGTGCGTACGGCTCGCGAGACGAATTTCGAGGACAAGCTCCGCAAGAAAACGCTGACCTCGGGCTGCGCGCAAGGTACGGCCTTCGGCGACCTTTTGGAGCGCTTCGAGAGCATCAAACTCGACCCGAAGGCAGTGCTGCACATATCGTGGCTCTATAGCTTAAGTAGGGCGATCAGCCTGACGCCGAGCCTTTATCTTGAGGCTGGTGCCATACATGGTTGCGTGCTGTGTCAGCGCGACATTCCGCTTGTCTACATGGAGGATGTCGGCCGGCACAATGCTATCGACAAGATCGCCGGCTACATGTTCCTCAATGGAATCCGACCAGAGGGCAAACTTTTCTACACGACCGGGCGGCTGACCTCGGAAATGGTCATCAAGGTCGTGCGCATGGGGATTCCGATCTTGATCAGCCGTTCAGGCTTTACGGCTTGGGGCGTGGACCTGGCGCGTCAGGTGAACCTTACCCTGATCGGCAGGGCAAAGGGGCGCCGCTTCACTGCGCTGAGCGGTGTCGAACGCATCGTCTTCGATGCCGATCCGGGCGCGATCGACCAAGGGCGCGGGGGGCTTCGCCTCAAAGTGGACGGCGCCGACGACGCCTGAGCGCTTGCTGCCGGTGGCCCCGGCAGCTCAGCGAGCCGGCCCGCCGGGGGTGATAGGGAGGGATCGAGCGTGACGCGGAATGATGCTGCGGTGCATCGCCTAGCATGAGGGATGCTGAACTGTCCATGCGGCCAGGGCATGTATGGGGCCTCTCGGCCGGCGGCTTCCATCGCATGGCCTATATCGCCTGGGGACGCGAAGGCGGGACAGGAAAGCGCCCGGCAATCTGCGTGCATGGGTTGACCCGCAACGCTCGCGACTTCGACCGCCTGGCCGCGGCTCTCTCGACCGACCGGCATGTGGTCTGCCCGGACGTGGTCGGGCGTGGACAAAGCGATTGGCTGACCGATCCCGCGGCATACGGCTATGCCCAGTATTGCGCCGATATGGCGGTGCTGATCGCGCGGTTGGGTAGGGACGAGGTCGATTGGGTCGGCACCTCGATGGGCGGGCTCATCGGTATGACGCTGGCGGCACAATCCAACTCGCCGATCCGCCGTCTGGTATTGAACGACGTCGGCCCCTTCATTCCCGCGCAAGCGCTGCGCCGGTTGGGCAGCTATGTGGGCCAGGACCCCCGCTTCGACGATCTGGCCGGGCTCGAAGCCTACCTTCGCCAGACCCACGCCACCTTCGGCGCCCTCGATGACGCCGCCTGGCGGCATCTGGCGGTCCATGGCCACCGCCGTCTGCCCGATGGACGATGGGGACTTGCCTATGATCCGGCCATCGGCCGGGGGTTCGCCGCTGCCACGGTGATGGATATCGATCTCTCCCCTCTGTGGCAGAAGGTGCAGTGCCCTGTTCTAGTCCTGCGTGGCACCGAGTCCGATCTGCTGTTGGCGCAGACCGCGCGAACCATGGCGGCCAAGGCTACCGTCGTTGATATCCCCGCCGTCGGCCATGCGCCTTCGCTGATGGTGCCGGCCCACATCGAGATCGTGCGTTCGTGGCTGGCGCAGGATTGACCTTTCCGCCGTTTCGCAGCCGCGCCCCCTGGTGGGGTCCCGATCTGCAGACGGTCCGCAATTCGATCCTGCCTCATGGGGCGGAACTCGGCGATGTCGCGAGCGAACGCCTCAAGTTCCCCATGGCGGACGGCAGCGGCGACACGCTGCTTGGCATTCTGCATACCCCGGAAGCAGAGGGTGCACGCGCGCTCGTGGTTCTGCTCCATGGCCTCACCGGCAGCGAGGATAGCGCCTATGTGCGGGCGAGCGCGCGCCACTTCCTCGATCTGGGATATCCGGTCCTGCGCCTTAATCTGCGCGGTGCGGGCCCCTCCCAGGGCCATTGCCGGTTTCGCTATCACGCCGGACGCAGCGACGATCTGCGCCAGGTTCTCGGTCGCATGGATGGGCGCTTGGCGGGACGCGGTCTGCTGCTGGTAGGGTATTCGCTGGGGGGAAATCTTCTGCTCAAATATTTGGGCGAGGCCGGGCGCCGCGCCATGGTGTTGGGCGCGGTCAGCATCTCGGCACCCATCGATCTGGACTCGGCTCGGCGCGCCATAATGCGGCCGCGCAACTTCCTTTATCACCGCTATCTGCTGTCACGCCTGAAGCAAGAGACGCGGAGCTTGCCCCTGGACGGTGCCGGGCAGTGCGAGCTTGCGGCGGTGCGGACCATCTATGAATTCGACGACCGTATTCTGGCGCCGCGCATCGGCTTCGCCGGCGCCGACGACTATTATCGCCGCGCCATGGCGCTGCCGTATATTGCCAATATTGCGGTTCCGACCTTGATCATCCAGGCCGAGAACGACCCGTTGATCCCGTTTTCCGCCTATCGCGATTTCGCCTGGCCCTCCAACCCGCGGCTGGTGCCCCTGTTCGCGCGGGGCGGCGGCCATGTCGGCTTTCATGGCCGCGGTACGATGATCGCCTGGCATGATCGCTGCATGGCTCAGTTCTTCGAGCGCTGTCGCGCCTGAGGGGCAGGGGCGGTTCAGAACCGCGAGATTTCGATATCCAGGTTCATGACGCTCGTCGACGTGGCATCGGTATAGATGGCCGTATCGGCCCGCTTGCGCAGGGATATCACTACGCCATCGCCTTCCGCATAGCCTTGGGCCGACGGGCTGGGTCCGGCGGCGAATTGCGTGATCAGCTGGCGCATGCGATCGGGTTCAAATATCTCGTCCAGCTTGAGCGGGCCGGCCGCGGGATCGCTGGCGACCGCCTGGGCTTTGCGACCTGGCGCCATGGCCATGCGGCCGGTCAGCGGATCGAAGCGATCGCCGGCGTTCAGCACGCTGATGGTGAACCCCTTCAACTGGCCCATGGCGGCGGCTGGTCCACGCTGGATGAAGGCAACGCTGCCGCTGCCGATGACCTGCCACAACCCGCCATCGCCCGGCACGATGACGGCCGTTGCTTCATCGATGCCCACGCTCACGGGCTCGCCGGTCTTGGCCAGCGCATAAAGATTTCGGCCGATCAGGCCCCTGGTGAAGAAATGTCCGTCGACCAGCACGCCGTTGACGAATTTGTATCCCGGCGCTTGATAGAGCGTCCCCGTCGTCAGCGCATTGACGCTGCTCTTGGGGCCGCATTCGCATAGCGTGATCGGCCCTACGATCATCGAGCCGGCACTGGTGCCGGCGACAACGGCACCGTCCTGCTCGAAGCGCTTGCGTATGACGGCCAAAGCCCGGCTGTCGCCCTGGGCGGTGAGAAGGCCCTCGGACAGCAATTCGGGGTTGCCGCCGTTGAAAAAATAGCCGGTGCAGCGCTTGAGTGCCTCGAGCACCTGGGGGTCGTCGGATGTCTTGGGCGTGATATCGAGAGTCAGCATTTGCACGCCGTCATAGGCATCGAATTTGCGATAGGGATCGCCCTTGCCGTCTGCCGCCGTGTCGATCAGGCAAAGAACCGGCTTGGGCCCGGCATAGGCGACCGTCAACGCACTCGCCTCATCAAGATAAATGCCGCCGCCTTCCAGGATCATCGTCCCGCGCCCGGCCGGCTGGGCGGCCGGTTTCACGACGGATCCGCCGCGGGCCATCACTTCATAGGCCGGGCCATTGGATTGAATGATCCGGATATTGTCGTTCGTAGGCGCACAACCGCTTAGATACAGCAGCGCCGCAAGGATCGTGCCGGCGCCGTAGAACCGCGCCACCGGCGTCAGCCGGCTTTCAGGCGTCGCGCCACATCGACAGCGGCGTAAGTCAGGACGCCGTCGGCCCCGGCACGCTTGAAAGCCAGCAGGGACTCCATGATGGCGCGCTCATCATCGAGCCAGCCGCGCTCGGCCGCGGCCTTCAGCATCGCGTATTCGCCGCTGACCTGATAGGCGAAGGTGGGCAAGCTGAAGGCCTGTTTGACCCGGTGCAGAATGTCAAGATAGGGCATGCCGGGTTTCACCATCACCATGTCGGCACCCTCGGCGATATCGAGGGCAACCTCGCGCAACGCCTCGTCGCCGTTCGCCGGATCCATCTGATAGGTGCGCTTGTCGCCTTTGCCCAGAGCCGATTTGGAGCCCACGGCCTCGCGGAACGGCCCGTAAAAGGCCGATGCGTATTTAGCCGCATAAGCGAGGATGCGCACATCGGTGTATCCGGCCCCATCGAGCGCATCGCGGATGCGCCCGATCCGCCCGTCCATCATGTCCGACGGTGCGACGATGTCGACGCCAGCGGCGGCCTGGGCGAGGGCCTGTTGGCATAGAATGTCGATGGTCTCGTCGTTCAGGATTTGGCCGTCCACCAGCAATCCGTCATGCCCATGGCTGGTATAGGGGTCGAGGGCCACGTCGCAGATGAGCCCGATCGCCGGAACCGCGCGTTTCACTGCCCGCAGCGCGCGATTGCAAAGATTTTCCGGGTTCCAGGATTCCTCGCCCCGTTCCGACTTCAGATTAGGCGGCACCACCGGAAAAAGCGCGATCGCGGGAAGGCCGAGCGCGGCGGCCTCGCCGACGGCATCGACCAGAGCCTCGATGGAGAGACGCTCCACGCCCGGCATGGACGCAATGGCCTGACGGGGTCCGGCTCCTTCGTGGACGAAGACCGGCCAGATCAAATCCGCAACGCCGAGCCGGTTTTCCGCCACCAGACGGCGCACCCAGTCCGCCGCCCGATTGCGCCGGAGGCGAAGACGGGGGTATTGGCCGATAGCCTTAGATTCGGGCGAAGGCCGGTGGGATTTATGCTCTTTATGGTCGCGCGGCATGACGGGTTAACACTAGCACGCGTCTACAAGTGGGCAAAGCGCAGCGCGTAGATGGGCGGCAGATGCCCGGCCGCCAGGTGCCAGCGGTCGCCTTGATCGCCCGACAGCCACAGATGACCGCTGGTCGAGCCGCAGGCCAGCCACGCCCCGGCGTCGTCGATGGCGAGCGAATGACGCAGCACCAGATCATAGGCGTTTTTCTGGGGCAGCCCGTCGCGCAATATATCGAAGCTCCGGCCGCCGTCGCTGGTTCGCGCCACGACGAGGGCGCCTTCCACAGGAATGCGGCATTCATCCTTGACCGCCGGCACGAACCAGGCACGATCGGGATTGGCGGGATGGACCGCGACGGGGAATCCGAATTTCGAGGGTCGAATGGCGGTGACTTCCTGCCAGGTCTCAGCGCCATCGGTCGAGCGGAAGACCCCATTGTGGTGTTGAATCCAAAAGCAATCCGGCTTCGCGCGACATTGCGCTAGACAATGTGGGTCTTGGATCGCCGGATCCTCGCGCCGCTCGGGCGGCATGAATTCCGCATACATGCCCTTGGAAGTAGGGCGCCAGGAGGCGCCGTCGTCCTCGCTCTGCCAGACGCCACCGCAGGAGACCGCCAAGGTCACGTGGCGTGGATTGCGCGGGTCGAGGCAGATGGAATGGATTGCCGGCGCCTCATTGCCGCCGCCGAACCATTTTTTGCGCTCGGGGTGGTTCCACAGCGCCTCGACCAGGCTCCAGCTTTCGCCGGCATCCTCGGAGCGGAACAACCCGCCGCCGATCGTTCCCGCCCAGATCGATCCCGCGGCCTCGCCAAATTCCAGCGCCCAGATTTCCAGCACGCTCGGCGCACCTTCCTCCTCGGTCTTGGGGAAGGCCGGGCAACCGGTTTCGCGCCATGTCGCCCCGCCGTCATCGGACATATGCAGCTTGACCCCGAAATGTCCGAGCTTGAGCGCCGCATAAAGCCGGCCGCTGCGCGGATCCTGAACGGCGAGCGAAACCGGATCGCCAAGAAAGGCGTCGTGGCAGATGGTCCATTCGCCGCTGCGGCGCTCCAGGACGAACAGGCCCTTGCGTGTGGCCGCCAACAGAAGGTCGCTCAATGTCTCAGCCTCCCGACAATGCCTGCATGACGTAAATCTCGTCGCCCTCGTCGAGGGCGGAATCGAGGCCGGTCTTCCGATTATTCAGATAGATCACCACATGCCGGCGCAAGCGCGATTGATCGTCCAGCACATAGGATTTGAGCCGCGGGTGATCCGCGAAGACGGCGCTCAACGCCTCGGCCACCGTGCGCCCATGTGCCTCGACGGTCGGGCAGGGCAGGTGGCGGCGCAGGTTCGGAGTGAAGGCAACGCGCACCATCAGTCGATGATAGCCACGAAGGCTCCGGCCTGCAATCCGACCAGAGTGTGAAACGTCGTCGTTTCGCTCCCATGATTGGCCAAGCTTGCCATGAGGTCCGTCTTTCTCCCTCGCCCTGAACTTGTCGAGAGTTGAGGCTATCGGGCGGCGGAATTATTCCGCTGCTTTGGCCACCCCCGTGGTCGTCTTAAGCGCCTGATCCAGATCAGCGACGATGTCGTCGATATGCTCGATGCCGACGGAGAGGCGAACATAATTATCCGAGACGCCGGTCGCCAACTGCTCGCCGGGATCGAGCTGGGAGTGGGTGGTGCTCGCCGGGTGGATCGCCAGGCTGCGAGCATCGCCGATATTGGCGACATGGTAGAAAAGCTTCAAGGAGTCGATGAACTTGCGGCCCGCCTCCTTGCCTCCCTTGATCTCGAAACCGACCAACCCGCCATAGCCGCCCTTGAGATAAGTGTCGGCACGGCGTTTCTGTTCGCCCTGCCATTGGCTGGGGTGAATGATGCTCGTTACCTCGGCCTGCTTTTTCAGGTAATCGACGACAGACTGGGTGTTGCGGCAGTGCTCGCGCATGCGCAAGGGAAGGGTCTCCAACCCCTGAAGAAACAAGAAGGCGTTGAAGGGGCTCATGGCCGAGCCCAGGTCGCGAAGCAAGGTCACTCGCGCCTTGATGATATAGGCGATGGGGCCTAGCGGCTTGACCGCCTGGGTCCAGACCGCGCCGTGATAACTGGGATCGGGCGTGTTGAGCAAGGGGAAGCGCTCGGCATGCTTTTCCCAGTCGAAATTGCCGCCATCCACCAGCACGCCACCGATCGACGTGCCATGGCCGCCGATATATTTCGTCGTCGAATAGACGATGATCGCAGCACCATGCTCGAACGGCCGGCAGAGAATGGGCGAGGAGGTGTTGTCCATGATCAGCGGCACGCCCAGCTTACGGCCGATATCGGCCACTTCCTTGATGGGGAAGACGTGCAGCTTCGGGTTGGGCAGCGTTTCGGCATAATAGGCCCTGGTCTTGGCATCGGTGGCCTGGGCGAAGTTTTGCGGATCGGTGGGATCGACGAAACGCACCTCGATCCCCTGGTCCTTCAGCGTATTGGCAAACAGGTTCCATGTTCCGCCGTAAAGATCCGTGGAACTGACAACATTGTCGCCGGCGCGCGCGATGTTCTGGATGGCGAAGGCGGAAGCGGCTTGACCGGACGCAAGCGCCAGGGCTGCAACGCCGCCTTCCAATTCGGCGATGCGCTTTTCCAGCACGTCAACGGTCGGATTCATGATCCGCGTGTAGATATTGCCCAACTCTTTGAGGGCAAACAGATTGGCCGCATGCTCGGTGTTGCGGAACTGGAATGATGTGGTTTGATAGATTGGCACCGCGACCGCACCGGTGGCGGGATCAGCCCGGTATCCGGCGTGCAGGACAATGGTCTCGGGATGTTTGCTCATGATTTATCTCCGTTGCCTAACGCCTGATCGTCTTAAGCCAATTCGGTCCGAGACGTGAATGAGTCGCTGCCTCGTTTAAACAGAGCAGGATTCACGGATCGGCTTGATTCAAACCGATCCGATCTTGCTCTAAGCGGCGACCGGTTGACGGCCGGAATGGTGGATGATTTCCAGCTTTGTAGGCGTGACATTACGAAGGATGTCCAATACCGGGCAATGATTATCGACGGTGGCGCGCAACCGCTCGATATCGTCGGCGCTGGCAGGGCTGTCGATTTCCACGATGGCGCGGATGTCGCGAAACCCGGGCCGGATGCCTTCGTCGACAGCGAAGAATCCGCGCAGATCGAGGCGACCCTCGACCTTCACCGACACGTGGTTAAGAGGGATACCCAGATTTTCGGCATAGAGGCGATAGGTTATCTCCTGGCAGGCGCCCAGCGCCGCCAACACCAGTTCCACCGGGTTCGGCCCCGAATCCGCCCCGCCCAGTGCCGGGGGCTCATCCAGGGTCAGGCGAAAATCGCGGATGGTGGCCTCGCTGCGCAATCCCGCCAGCTGGCGGGTCGCGGCTGCAAAGGTGGCTGCGGCATCAGCCGGTCGTTGGCGCAAATTCGATTGGGTCGCTGTAAAAATATTCTTCAATTCGGTCGCCATCAGGCCCTCCATTGGCTTCTCTCGTGCGGGGCCACACGATGGTTAAGACGCTTTAGCGTTTGATCACGCGGCGCAAGCTGCCCCTCAAATCTCCGCGGGTCCGTTGGCTTCCGGGGGACCGGCCCGGTCAAAAAAAACCGCCGCAGCTTACGCCGGGCGGTTCACGTCCGTCGCTTTAGCTGAATTTATAAAGCGCCCGCAAGCTGAAGGCTCAAATCGGCGCGTTTCTTTACATATCGGTTCTGCAGGAACCTGTCAATCGGTAATCGGTACCGCTCGTCAGTTATCGGTGAAGTCGATTTCCTTGGTTGTGGACTCGCCGACGTCAAGTTCGCGAAAGCCCTCCGGCGCATATCCGCGCGATTTGCAGTCCTTGTCGCCTTCGATGGTGAACTTCTGATCCTTGGTGCAGAAGATGTAGTCGCCGTCCCACTTATTGGAATCGGAGTCTGCATAATAGTAGTAGTACCGGTTCTTCAACACTCCGCCGATCGGAACCTTGCAATCATTCGGGTCGATGGTCCACCAGCCTTCCGACGTCCATTGCCCGCTGCCCGGCGAACTGAAGCCGATCGCCACGCTGACTTGCTCTTTGGTGTGATTGCAGAACTTTAGTTCGGCTCTTGCCGCCATCGGCAGAGTCAAACCGACGGTCAGAACGGCCAAGCCGAACGTCGTGAACAGATGCTTCTGTGCCATTTGTACCCCCCGCTGCTCGTATCCCGCCGAGCATCAATTCCGTTAAAATATTGCCCACTCCCTTCAAACAACGCAACGGGTTCGCGCATGCCGGCCGACATTTGGTTCGAAACAAAAGGCGATATGGCATGGGCGATACTCGACCGGCCCAAGGCTCTGAATTCCCTCGACTTGACGATGATCGACCGCCTGGCGGAATGGCTGGTCGCCAGCGGCGCGGACAACAATGTTTCCGCCTTGGGAATTCGCGCAGGCGACGGGCCGTCTTTCTCGGCTGGCGGTGATGTGCGCGCGCTGTTTGCCGCCCGAGCCGACCGGGCGGCCCTCTACCGTTTCTACTGGCAGGAGTACCGCCTCAACCGGGCCATTCGGCGCTGTCCAAAACCCTATGTCGCCGTGATCGACGGCTTGGTCATGGGCGGCGGGGCGGGAGTCTCGATCAACGGCAGCCACAGGATCGTCGGGCCCGGTGCCCGTTTCGCCATGCCGGAGACGGGCATCGGGTTCTTTCCCGATGTTGGCGCCAGTTGGTTCCTGTCGCGATGCCCCGGCCAGATCGGGCTCTACCTGGGTCTGACCGGGGCGCAGCTCGATCCGGCGGACATGCTTTACGCCGGGCTGGGGACGCATTATCTCCCGGCGGGAAACAGTTTGGCCGACTTCCGAGATATCGCCCATTTACCTGGGGCGCCCGGCCCGGCCGCGCTGGCCGAGCGGCGCGCGGCCATCGATCGCTGTTTTGCCGGCGACAGCGTCGAGGCGATCCTGGCGGCTTTGGAAATCGAAGGCGGCGATTGGGCTCGTCAGACCGCGAGCGTCTTGCGGCAAAAATCCCCGGTGGCGCTCAAGGTCGCCTTTCGTCAGCTCCGACAGGGGGCGACCCTCGACTTCGAGGGTGCCATGGTGATGGAATATCGCTTGGCGCGCCATTTCATGGCCGGGCATGATTTCTTCGAGGGGGTGCGCGCCGCAGTCATCGACAAGGACCGGCGACCGGCCTGGCGGCCGGCAACCCTTGCCGAGGTCGATAGCGATCTCGTCGATTCCTATTTCGCGCCAGCGGACGGGCCGGATCTCGTTTTCGATTGAGGAGGGCGATCATGGCGGACATCGGCTTCATCGGTCTCGGTCATATGGGGGCGCCGATGACGCGAAACCTGTTGAAGGCAGGACACCGGCTGCGCGTGTTCGATGTGAGCCCATCGGCCCTGGAAAGTCTGGCGGAGGCGGGCGCCACGCCTGCAAGCGGCGTCGCCGATGCGGCCCGCGACAAACAGATCGTCATCACCATGCTGCCGTCGGGCCGAGAATCACGCGATGTCTACATGGGTCTGGCAGGGCTCATCGCCTCGGCTGCGAAAGGCAGTCTGCTGATCGACTGTTCGACCATCGATGTCGCTACCGCCCGCGACATTCACGGCGCTGCGGCGCGAGCGGACGTCGATTGCCTCGATGCGCCGGTATCAGGCGGCGTTGCCGGCGCGGTGGCGGCGGCGCTCACCTTCATGGTCGGCGGCAGCGACACGGCCTTCGCGCGGGGCGAGCCGATCTTCAAGGCCATGGGAAAGACGGCCGTTCACACTGGCGGCCCGGGCAACGGTCAGGCCGCGAAGATCTGCAACAATCTCATTCTCGGGATTTCGATGATCGGGGTCAGTGAGGCTTTTGTCCTGGCCGAAAAACTCGGCCTGCCGGCGGCGATTTTGTTCGAAGTCGCCTCGCGCGCCTCTGGCCAGTGCTGGTCGCTGACGTCCTATTGTCCCGTGCCGGGGCCGGTTCCAAGCTCGCCCGCCAACAACGGGTACCGGCCGGGGTTCAGCGCGGCCATGATGCTGAAGGATTTGAAGCTGGCCGGCGAGGCGGCGAAAACCAGCGGCGCCGGCACGCCGTTGGGGGCTGCGGCCACATCCCTCTATGAACGCTATGTGGCAACGGGCAAGGGCAGCTTGGACTTCTCCGGCATCATCGAGTGGTTGCGCCAGGCCGGTTAGATTCGTGTTTCGGCCAGCTTCATTTCGTCCAGCGCATACCCCATTCCCGGCAGATCGGGCATCACGATCCAGCCCTCACTGTCCACGGCCAGCGGCGTGTGCATCATGAAATCGCGCCGATCCAGGCTCCACTCCGGCGGGTCGTAGGGAAACTCGAGGAAGGGCGCTCCGGTGGCGCCGCAAACGAGTTGGGCATTGGCCATCACCCCCATACCGTTGGTCCAGGTATGGGGTGTGAACATGAGATTATGGTCGAGGGCCATCTGGCCCACCTTGCGCAGGCCAGTGATGCCACCCACCAGGGCCGCATCGGGCTGAAGCACGTCGAGACAGCCCGAATTTATCAGCGTGCAAAATTCGTAGAGTTCGCGAGTCATCTCGCCGCCGGCGATGCGCAGATCCGTCGCCTGGCGCAGAGCCGCCATGCCTTCGTAGTCGCCGCGATGGAGCGGCTCTTCCATCCAATAGACATTCAACGTCTCGAGATGGCGGGCGACCTGCAGGGCATCCTTCAGGGCCCAAGGCGTCTCGGTATCCCAAGGCATGCGCCAGCCCTGATTGCAATCCACCATAAGCGTCAGCTTGTCGCCGACTTCCTCGCGCACGGCCGTCAGCGCCTCGATGTCGTCGCGCCAATCGCCGCGGTGGAAACGCACTTTCATGCCGGCGAAGCCCTGGTCGAGGAACCGCCGCGCGGTCTTGGCCATGGCGTCGGGCTTGCGTAAGGTGCCGGAGGAGGCATAGGCGCGGACCCTGTTCGAGAGCCCACCCAGCAGCTTCCAGCAGGGCAATTCTGCAATCTTGCCGGCGAGGTCCCACAGGGCCAGATCCAGCGGCCAGCAGCGGCCATAGTGAAAACCGATGTTGTTGATGACGCGGAAATGCCGCTCGATGGCCAGCGGGTCCTGGCCGATGAACAAATGCTCATGGCCGGCAAACCCCACCATCATGTCGCCGGATGCCACGCCTACCAGCCCCTCGTCGGTGGCTACGCGCACGATGGTGGCATCGAAATGGGTTCGCGGCCGGGTATCCCAACTGGCGTTGAACGGCGGGTCCAGCGGCAGGCGGTGATGGGTGATGGTGATCGCCGTGATCTTCATGGCCGGACCTCGTTGCATTGGCGCCCAAGGCAGATCCTGGGCGAGCAAATTTGCCCGCGACATTGGCAGAAGGCTATGTCTATCTATCGCCCGTTTCCGTCCACCCCCGGCTTGGAATCGTCATGACGTCATCCTCATTTTACTTCGGCCCCATCGCGACCGTCGCCTTCGGCCTCGACCGCGTCGAGAAGCTTGCCGGCGACGTGAACGGCCTGGTGGGCGAAGGCGCGCCCGTGCTGCTCATCAGCGATCCCGGCATTGCGGCGCTGGGCGACCGCGCGGAGGGGATTTTGAAGGCGGGCGGACATCGGATCGCCCGGTTCCAGGATATTCGCAGCGATCCGCTGAGCCGGCAGATCGACGCGGCGGCGGAAGCGGCCCGCAAGCACGGCGCCAAACTGGTGATCGGGCTGGGCGGGGGCTCCGCCCTCGATGTCGCCAAGATGGCTGCGGCCATCGCACCCTCCAGCCAGCCGGCCGAGCATTACGCACTCGCGGTCAATCCGCTGCCGGCGAGTTCGCTGCGCAAGATCTGCATTCCCACAACCTCCGGCACCGGTTCGGAAACCACCAAGGTTTCGGTCTTCACCAATGCGAAGGGCGAAAAGGTCTGGGCCTGGGGCAGCAATCTCAGCGCCGATTTCGCCTTGCTCGATCCCCGGCTCACCGTCGGGTTGCCCGCCCATCTGACGGCGGCAACCGGTATCGACGCGCTGGTCCATGCCATCGAGGCCTGCACCATCCGCCGGGCCAATCCCATGAACGACGCCGTCTGCTTGCAGGCCATCCGGATGATCGTCGAACACCTGCCGCGCGCCGTATCGACGCCCGACGATCTCGACGCGCGCGGCTATGTGCAGATTGCTGCGTCCGCGGCGGGCATCGCCATCGACAATTCCGGCACCGGCATCGCCCATGCCCTGGGGCATGCTCTAGGCGCGCTGGGCCATGTTCATCATGGGCGCGCCGTGGGCTTGGCGCTGCGCGCCGCTTTGGCCTGGAACGCCGAAGCCGCCCCCGCGCGTCACGCCAGGGTCGCCACCGCCCTGGGCGTGCCAAGCGAGGGGCGCAAGCAAGCCGATGTTCTCGCCGAGCTTGCGCCTCGCTTCGATTCCTTCGTGCGTTCCACGGGGCTCGCCGTCTCGCTCGCCAAGGATGGCCTCGGCAAAAAGGATTGCGAACGCCTTGCCGCGCTGATGATGGCGCCCGAAAACAGGGCGATGCGCGATTCGAATTGCCGCCCCATCACCGCCGCCGACGCGCTGATGCTCTCGCAGGCGGTGTTGAGCGCGGCGTGAGGATATGGACGTGAGGACATGGAAATGACCTTGGCACCCGCACTTCTCATAAGCGCCGCCATGGCCGGGGCCATCACCGTGCTGACCCCGGGGCCAGCGGTCATCGCCTTTCTGGGCATCGGTGCCGCCAAGGGGCGGCGGGCAGGGGCCATGTTCCTGTTCGGCCACCTGGCCGGCGATCTGCTGTGGTCGACGCTCGCGCTTACGGCCCTCGTGGGGGCGCGTCTGGTGGCCCCGTGGATGTTCAACGCACTGGCCACTTTCTGCGGCGTCTATCTCGCCTATCTCGGCAGCCGCAGCCTGTTCGCCCGCCAAGATGCCTCGGGCCGGGCCAATATCCAGATTCATCGGCCGCTGCTGCGCGGCCTCGCCTTCGGCCTTTCCAATCCGAAGAGCTATCCCGTGACCTTGGCGGTCTTCACCGCCCTGCTGGCGGGCCAGCTTGCCGATTTCACCATCGGCCAGGCTCCGCCGTTGCTAGGCAGTTGCCTTGTCGGCTGCATCCTGGCCGACGGGATTCTCATCTGGCTCGTGGGAATCGGCCCGTTGCAGCGCTTTTATCGCCGGCACGAGATCTGGATTCTGCGGGCGACCGGCTTGATGTTCCTGGGCTTCGCCGCCAATACGCTGTGGCATGCTTAGACGATCAGTCGCTAAGACGCGCTGAAGGCCTGAATGCCGGTCTGCGCCCGGCCGAGGATCAGCGCATGGACGTCATGGGTGCCCTCATAGGTATTCACGGCCTCCAGATTCATCACATGGCGGATGACGTGATATTCGTCGGCGATTCCATTGCCCCCATGCATGTCGCGCGCCATGCGGGCGATGTCGAGGGCCTTGCCGCAGGAATTGCGCTTCAGCAGCGATACCATCTCGGGTGCTGCCCGATCATGGTCCTTCAATCGGCCCAGGCGCAGACAGGCATGCAGACCCAGCGTGATTTCGGTCTGCATGTCGGCGAGCTTTTTCTGGATCAGCTGATTGGCGGCCAGCGGCCGGCCGAACTGCTTGCGGTTCAGCGTGTAATCGCGCGCCGCATGCCAGCAGAATTCGGCCGCGCCCAGGGCACCCCAAGCTATGCCATAGCGCGCGTTGTTGAGGCAGCCGAAGGGGCCCTTCAATCCGCTGACATGAGGCAGCAGGTTCTCGGCGGGAATATGAACGTCCTCCATCACGATCTCGCCGGTGATCGAGGCGCGGAGCGAGAACTTACCTTCGATCTTCGGCGCCGAAAGACCCTTCATTCCTTTTTCGAGGATAAAGCCGCGGATCGTCCCGGCGTCGTCCTTCGCCCAGACGATAAAGACATCGGCGATGGGTGCGTTGGTGATCCACATCTTGGTGCCCTTCAGGACGTAGCCATCGGCTGTCTTGCGGGCGCGAGTCGTCATGCCGCCGGGATCGGAGCCGTAGTCGGGTTCAGTCAGGCCGAAGCAGCCAACTATTTCGCCGGTGGCCAGGCGCGGCAGATATTTCTTGCGCTGCTCTTCCGTGCCATAGGCATAGATCGGATGCATGACCAGGCTCGACTGCACGCTCATGGCCGAGCGATAGCCGCTATCCACCCGCTCCACTTCGCGGGCGACCAGGCCGTAGCAAACATAATTGACCCCGGCGCAGCCGTAGCCGTCGATGGTGGATCCCAGAAGTCCCAGCTCGCCCAGCTCGTTCATGATCTCGCGATCGAAGCGCTCATGGCGGTTGGCCATGAGAATGCGAGGCATCAGCTTTTCCTGGCAATATTGGCGCGCGGTGTCGCGCACCAGTCGCTCCTCCTCGGTCAATTCATCGTCCAGCAAAAGCGGATCTTCCCATTTGAATTCCACGCGGGAAGCCCCTTCAGGGGAGGGTGCAGCGGCGGATTTGGTCATTATCCAACTCTCCTCGAGGCAGCGCGGAGGCCGCGCATCTCATCTCAGGGCAAACCTAGCATCCCGCCCGGCGATGGCAAGCTGCGCTCGTGGCGTCCGGCGATAGGCTCCCGTTCGGTTCAGAAGGGGCTGTCGGCGCCGGCTGACATACGTCGACGCTGGTGGTAGCGGCGCATCTTGGCGCGACTGCCGCAGACCTCCATCTCGCACCAGCGGCGCCGGCCGTTCCGGGTCGTGTCCAAGAACAGCCAGCCGCAATGGAGGCCCGGGCAGGCCTTGACGCGGGCAAGATTGCCAGCGATGAGCAGATCGGCCGCCGAGCGCGCCAGGGGCCAAATCAAGCGTTCCGGCGCCGTGGCCCGTGCCGGCCAGCGCCAGGCAAAGCCATCGGGCGTCGGTTCGATGGCTGCTGCCGTCATGGCTTCGGCCAAGCAACGATTGAATTCGGCCAATTCGGGCGCCGGCGGCGGCCCGCCCGCCATCACGGCTTGAAACAAAACATAAAGAGCTTCGCGCAGCGTGATCGCGCGAGCAAGTACGCGGCGGGCCGCGCGTCCGTTCGGTGCCGGGACGTCCAACGCCTTCGCGGCCGTTTCGTCGAGAACACCGGCATGGCGGGCCCAGGCCAGCAGATGTTCGAAGCGGTAAAGATGCTCGATCTGGTGCGGCGTGCCGCGGCCGCTGGTGGTATTGGTGAAATTCAGACAGAGCGCGCCGCCCACCAGCGGCAGGCGGCCCGCCCGGCTCGGCTGAATTTCCATCGCTTGTACGCGGCCAACAGACGGCATGGGCTTGAGCTTGAAAATCTTACCAGTTACAGTGCTGTTGATGGTAACACAGCGAATCTGCAAGAGCCAGTCATGGCGTGCTCTGGGCGTTCTCGTTGCCCTGATCTGCGCTTTCGGCCTGCCGGGCTACGCCCGCGCCGACAATCCGCCCGATACCGCCGCCCCCGGCGACAGCCCGCTGCAACGATGCGAGGC